>ENA-ORMR01000054-ORMR01000054.1-human-gut-metagenome-genome-assembly--contig:-NODE-54-length-139790-cov-40.412123_pt1 | contig 139790 bp, 136 predicted proteins | sample MGYA00242107_ERZ509003 | MGnify/ENA primary metagenome ERZ509003 (study PRJEB26280, sample SAMEA2338699) | human gut metagenome | biome: human gut; feature: human-associated habitat; material...
CCTGCAGGGCGCGCCAGAATAAAAATATCACCCAACGGGTGATTTTTTATTATGATGCAAGCCCCAGGATTTGAACCTGCGAGAAAGCAGTTCGAACCGCCGCAAAAAGGCGGACGGCAGTACGCCGGTTTGCGCCAGCAAATTTTGCCAGGTGGCGCAGCAATCCTGCAGGGCGCGCCAGAATAAAAATATCACCCAACGGGTGATTTTTTATTATGACATAGTTGCTTGTTGCTGGTAACTCGTTACTCGTATTTTATTTCATTGGGCAATGGGTGCACCAGTGCGGCTGTGAAATCGTTCCTGTGGGGTGGGGCGATGTGGTGTGATATAATTATATTCGCACAGATATAAAAAGGAGAGAGTTTATGAAAAAGTTTTGGTTGTTTGTTTTGGCTGTTGTTATATCTTTTCTGCCGGGGTTGATAGGGTTGATTTTCTCGCCGTCCGGGGCGTCGGATTTATGGTATAACGCATTGAACAAACCATTTTTAACTCCTGATGGTTGGGTGTTTGCCGTTGTTTGGCCGATTTTATATTTCTTGTTGGGGGTTGCGTTGTATTTGATAATTGTAGATAAAACGCGTTATAGCAAGGCAAAATCATACGGTCTGTTTGCAGTTCATATGGCGTTAAATGCATTGTGGACGTATTTTTTCTTTGGATTAAATTTAATTGGTGGCGGATTGATAGTGCTGGTGCTGTTGATTGCGTTCACAATATGGATGATGCGCGCTTTTTCTCAAATCAGTCGTGCAGCATATTACCTGGTGTGGCCGTATCTGATATGGTTGCTGTTTGCGCTGTATTTGAACGGTTCAGTGTTGTTCCTGAATTAAAAAAATCCGCCATTTGGCGGATTTTTATATCTTTAATATCTTATATTTAGCGTCGCCGATATTCAGGTATTTCAGTCCCAATTCTTCGACATAGTCGGCACTGTATCCCTGTAGCAGTTCAATATGTCGCTGAATTTTCTGTAATTTTTCCTGCTCCGCGGCCAGTTGTTCCTGTTCCCCGTGCAGGCGCCATACGTTTATTATCAATTTTTGCACGTTCACGTCGCCCCAGAACATACGAACAAATATAAACAATGCAAATACCAGCATTACTATGCCGAATTTGCCGTATATTCCATCAGACCACGCGCGGCCGATAAATCCAAAGAAATTTTTGATTTTTTCCTTCATCGGTGGCATTATATCACAAATGTTCGACAATAATCAAATTTTTGGTGCGCCATTGGCCGGAATAACAGACAAGCCGTTTAGACGGATTGTTCGTATGTTCGCGCCGTCGGCACCATTATATACGGAAATGATTTCCTGTCATTCATTGGTGGAAATGCATAAAAACTGTCCGCGAAACTTTGATCGCTATGATGACGAGGGTAATATCGGTACCCAAATTTTCGGCGCAAATGCGGATTTGATGGCCGATGCCGCGCGAATTTTGCAAGATGCTGGTGCTGCCTGGATAGATATAAATATGGGGTGTCCAGTGCCAAAGGTTGCCACACGCAGTGGGGCGGGGGCAAACCTGATGCGTGACCATAAATTGGCCGAAAAAATAATGCGGGCGGTGGTCGGTGCCGTACAGATTCCGGTGTCGATAAAAACACGCCTGGGGTGGGATGACGCACATCGTGACTGGGCAGATTTGATTCGTATTGCGACCGATTGCGGGGTGCGCTTTGCCGCATTGCACGGACGTACGCGGGCACAGTTGTACACCGGTGAGTCCGAATTGCCGCAGATTAGCGATGATATAAAAATACCGGTGATTGCCAATGGAGATATAAAAACATCGGACGATGTTCGGCGTGTCACGGATTTGGGATATAGTGGCGCAATGATTGGGCGTGCTATGCTGGGGCGACCGTGGGTCTTGGGCGTATTGTCGGGCGAAAGTACGGTGCCGCGCCACGTCGGTGCAATAGTGTTACAGCATTTTGAATATATGTTGGAATACTATGGTGGCCGTGCGGCAACGCAAATGTTTCGTAAGCACGCGGCCTGGTATTCCAGTGGGATGCCAAATTCCGCGGAATTCAGAATACGTGTGAACCAAATAAACGATATAGATGAAATGCGGATGGAAATTTCTAAATTTTGGGGTTGCGCGTCGGTTATATAGATTCTATGATTGGATAAAAAGCAGGGGACTGAAAGATATGAACGAAAATACTAACAATAATAATGCGGAACTGCATACAGAGGCAACAGTTGGTGAAATTCTGCGTAATGCGCGTACCACCGGCCGGCGCAAGCGTGAAATTCAAACAATTTCCAAACAACTGTGTATTCGTGAAGAATTTTTACAGGCGTTAGAAGACGGAAACTATAAAGTTATTCCGGAAACTGTGTATATATTGGGCTTTGCACGTAATTATGCAATGGAATTGGGATTGAATCCGGATGAAATTGTTATGAAATTAAAGCGTGAAATGGGCTTGGTGGATGTGGATGACGAAGATGACAATCGGGACGATGCGGACAGTGATGTAACTGTGGATGTGCCTGGGGAAAAATGGTATCGTCGCGTGTGGCGTTTTGTACGTCGTAATTGGATATGGTTTGTTGGCGGTGCTGTGGCGATGCTGGTGATTGCTGGGGTGTTGGTATTTTTGTTGATGCCGCGCGATGATGTTGACACGCCGACGACAACTGGACCGGAAATTCCGGTCGTCGCGGTGGAAGCTGAACCGCAATATAATGTCGCGGTGCGCGAACGCTTTGGTACCGATAATGCGGAAACGGCAAATATAATTTTGCAGGCGGTTCAGGAATCCTGGGTAAAGGTTGAAGATAGACGTGGCAATACGGTATTCAGCCGTGTTCTGGTTCCGGGTGATATTTATTATGTGCCCGATGGCGACGGATATACCGCGGTGTTTGGTAATGCGGGTGGCGTTGATATATGGGTTGACGGCGTTTTGGCACCAAAGCAAGGTGGCGACCACGTTCGGGTTGCAGATATTGCATTGACACCAGAAAAATTGTTGCCAGCGGCAGAATAAAGAACGGGGCGTTTACCCCGTTTTTTATTTGTCAATCTGTTTATTGATAATAATCGGTGTTTTTGTTGGCATTGGGGTTGCAATTTTTTATATTTTTTCTATATTTATCCTTGCTATGGCTGGAATTATAAAAATTCGCGGTGCACGCGAAAATAATCTTAAAAATATTGATTTAGACATACCAAAAAACAAATTGGTGGTCTTTACTGGTGTTTCTGGTTCTGGAAAATCGTCGTTGGCTTTCAATACCATTTATGCCGAGGGACAGCGTCGCTATGTCGAATCTTTGTCGTCGTATGCGCGTCAATTCCTGGATATGCAGAAAAAGCCGGATGTTGATTTAATCGAAGGACTGGCCCCGGCAATTTCAATAGAACAAAAAACAACGTCTAAAAATCCGCGTTCAACCGTCGGTACCGTGACTGAAATTTACGACTATTTGCGTCTGTTGTGGGCGCGTATTGGTGTGCCGCATTCGCCGGTGACGGGATTGCCGATTAAATCACAGACAATCGCAGAAATGGTTGATTGGACTATGAAAATTCCCGCCGGTACGCGCGTGTTTATAATGGCACCACTGGTGCGTGAACGCAAGGGTGAATATAAAAAAGAAATCGCGTTTTTGGTAAAGCAGGGATATCAACGCGCCATTATCGACGGCGAATTACAGGATTTGTCCGCCGTGCCACCATTGGATAAAAATAAAAAGCACACAATATTTGTAATTGTTGACCGTCTGCAAATGCCAGCGGCGGACGCGTCCGATTCTGATGTCGAAGAATTTCGGTCGCGTATGTATGCGTCGTTCGAGGGTTCGTTGCGTCTGGTGCCTGGATCGGTGTTGGTGCGGCGCCTGGACACAAACGAAGATATTTTGTATTCACAGAACTATGCTTGCCCGGTCAGCGGTTTTACCGTCCCGAAAATAGAACCGCGTCTGTTTTCGTTTAATGCACCGATGGGTGCGTGTCCGGCCTGTGATGGATTGGGGGTTCAGTTGAATATGTCACCCGATTTGGTGATTCCGGATCCGTCTAAATCTATTTTAGATGGTGCCATTGCCCCGTGGTCGCGTGGCGGTATGTTGAGTCAGTTTGACCACCTGTTGGATGCGCTGCACAAGAAATATAAAATTCCATTATCAAAGCCGTGGCATACGCTGACCCAACAGCAAAAGGATATTATTCTGTACGGCAGCGGGGATGAACCAATAAAAATAAACTGGAACGGTTTTGTCTATGAAAAACCGTACGAGGGCGTAATTCCAAACATTGAACGTCGCTGGCGCGAATCGGATTCCGAAGCCGTACGCAGTGAACTGGCCAAATATCAATCGGAAACGCCGTGTCCGATGTGTCACGGAAAGCGTCTGAATATCCAGGCATTATGTGTAAAAATTTATGGTTTGGACATTATGGATGCCTGTGATATGGCGGTTGACCAGTCACTGAAATGGTTCACGGATTTACCAAATCATTTAACGCAAAAGGAAAACGATATAGCGCGCGTCATCTTGCGCGAAATAACCAGTCGGTTGCAGTTTTTGCAAAACGTTGGCTTGGGATACCTGACGATGTCGCGTATGGCGGGTACTTTGTCTGGTGGCGAAGCGCAACGTATACGTCTGGCGTCGCAAATTGGCAGTGGGCTGTCCGGCGTGCTGTATGTGTTGGACGAACCGTCAATCGGTCTGCATCAAAGTGATAATGACAAATTGTTGGATACGCTGAAAATGCTGCGCGACAAGGATAACAGTGTTATTGTTGTCGAACACGACGAAGATGCAATGCGTGCGGCAGATTTTCTGGTTGATATCGGACCTGGGGCTGGTATAAACGGCGGACAAGTTGTCGCGGCTGGAACCCCAGCACAGGTTATAAAAAACAAGGATTCCCTGACTGGGCAATATTTGTCCGGAAAACGGAAAATAGATGTTCCGAAAAAGCGTCGTCCTGGTAATGGTCAGATGATTTCAATCCAGGGTGCGCGTGAAAATAATCTGAAAAACATAAATGTAGATTTTCCGTTGGGCAAATTTATTGCGCTGACTGGCGTTTCTGGGTCTGGCAAATCGACATTGTTGTTAGACACGTTATATCCGGCACTGATGCGTGCATTGTATAATTCAAAAATCGAAATGGGTGCGCACGATATAATTCGTGGTATGGAACACGTGGACAAGGTTGTTGATATAGACCAATCGCCAATCGGGCGCACGCCGCGCAGTAATCCGGCAACATATACCGGTGTGTTTGCAAATATTCGTGATTTCTTTGCTGGCCTGCCAGAGGCCAAAGCGCGCGGATACGGGCCAGGACGCTTTTCATTTAATGTCAAAGGCGGCCGGTGCGAGGCCTGTCAGGGCGACGGTCAGATAAAGATTGAAATGAACTTCTTGGCCGATGTATATGTTGAGTGTGATAAATGTCACGGTGCGCGGTACAATGATGAAACACTGGCCGTTAAATACAAGGGTAAATCAATCGCCGATGTATTGAATATGACGGTCGAAGAAGCGTATAGATTCTTTAGCAGTGTGCCGCAAATTGCCCGTAAATTGGAATTGTTAAAGCGTGTCGGTTTGGATTATATCAAACTGGGACAAAGTTCACTGGACTTGTCGGGTGGCGAAGCGCAACGCATCAAACTGTCCAAAGAATTGGCTGCGCGCAGCACGGGACAAACAATATATATATTGGATGAACCAACAACAGGATTGCACTTTGCGGATATAAAACTGTTGTTGTCGGTGTTGCACGAACTGGTTGACCAGGGTAATACAGTAATCGTTATTGAACATAATCTGGAGGTTATAAAGACCGCGGACTGGATTATTGACCTGGGCCCCGGCGGTGGTGCAAACGGTGGACGTGTCGTTGCCGTTGGTACGCCGGAACAGGTTGCGGATAATCCTGATTCGCTGACCGGAAAATATTTGAAAAAGTATCTGGACAACGGGCGTGTGACAAAATAAAGTTTCTAGTAACCCCAAACAACACAAAGGAGAAACATAATATGTTTGGATTTGGCAAGAAAAAAGCGGATAAAGTCGTCAATACCACCGCAACAGAAAATACGGCGGCACCGGAATTGGACGAAAAAGAACTGAAAAAAATGGAAGAAAAAATCCCCAGCGGGATGAAGGAAACGGCGCAGCGTATGATGTCTGGTCAATTTGATATGAACGATATGCTGGCGCAATTAAAGCAAATTAAAAAAATGAGTAATTTCAGCGGACTGTTAAAAATGGTTCCAGGTATGTCGGGTGCTGTGGCTGCGATGAAGGAAAAAATCAAGGATGGCAGTGTTGATGCGCAAATAAAAATACTGGAAGCAATGACGCCAGCTGAACGTGCCGAACCAGAAAAGATTTTTGCAAACGCCAAAACGCGTATTGCGGACACTGCTGGTTGCACTGTGCGCGATGTGGAACATATTATTAAACAATATACTAAAATGCGCCAACAGATGGCGATGCTGCAAAAAATGGGGGGAATGGAGGCAGTTATGCAGAAAATGCAAAAGCCGGGTAACTAAATGCAGTGGAAAAATATTTTCTGTTGGGAAAAAATACGGCAACATTTTGACTGGACGCCGGTTGCAGTTAGGGGACCACGCCCACGGTATGAAACATATAAAGATGTTGGACGTGTTCTGTTGGGGTACGAGGTAGAAGTTAAATACCTGTACCACGGCGTAAAAAAGAGAATGTTTGTCACGGATGAAGAAAAATTGGGCCTTGTTTCAAGAAAACGTGCGCTGGCCAATGCAATTTCTTTCTATAAAGATACCAAGGGAAAGATCTTGGAATATAAAAAGCAAAAGGAACAGCAAAAATGAAATTAAATTTGCGTAAAATTTTTAACTGGGACATCCGTCACGTCGCGCCACCAATGCCGGTGTATGATATTGACTATTGTAATCCGTGTTTAGGGCGTACTATAATTGGTTATGATGTTACTGTGCAATATGAATACCACGGTCAGGATACATATTTTTTCGATATGGATTCTGAAAGATTGTGGGCGTTGTACGGTCATCCGCGTCGCGCGGCGGAAAATTTCTATCAGCAGAAATGCCGTGAAATGGAACGTCAGCAGCAAAAACGGTGTGCACGTCAAAAATAATCAGAAATGAAAATACTGAACAAGAAAATTGCATCGAAAAAATCATCCGCTGCGTGGATTCAACGCCAAGCGGCTGATCCGTATGTCGCGCGTGCGCATCGCGATGGATATCGTGCACGTGCCGCGTACAAGTTGATTGAAATGAACGAACGGTACAATTTTCTAAAAAACGGTCAGGTTGTTGTCGATTTGGGTGCCGCGCCTGGTTCGTGGTCGCAATATGTTACGCGCGCGTTTCCAAAATCACGCGTGTTCGCAATGGATTTGTTGGAAATTACACCAATAGCGGGTGTCGAATTTTATCAGGGCGATTTTACAACAGATGATGCGCTGGACTGGTTGGTGGAAAAACTGAAACTGCCGCTGGATGGTGCGGCGCACGGTACAGTGGATGTTGTTTTATCTGATATGGCACCGAATACTGTTGGTCACAAGAAAACAGACCATATCCGTCAAATGGTATTGTTGGAATATGCATTTGATTTTGCTGTCCGTGCATTAAAGCCAGGCGGAACGTTTGTTGCGAAATCTTTTACTGGTGGAACAACAAACGAATTGCTGAAACAAATCAAGGAAAAATTCGAATCGGTGCACCATATAAAACCACCTGCATCGCGCAAAGACAGTGTCGAAATGTTCATCGTTGCAATGGGGTTTCGCGGGTAAATAAAAAATCGCCGTTTCTGGCGATTTTTTATTTCATCTTTTCGGCGGCTGTGCGCGCCAATTCGTCGCACCGTTCGTTATACGGATTGCCTGCGTGACCACGAACCCATACCCAATGTATTTCACGGTCACGCGCCAGCTCATCCAGTTGCTGCCATAATTCTTTGTTCTTTACGGGCTTTTTGGCGGCCGTTTTCCAGTTATTATTTTTCCACTGGGGTACCCAAACCTGCATTCCGTTTTTTACATATTGACTGTCGGTATGCAGTTCAACCGCGTGATGATGACGCGTCGCATACAGTGCACGTATCACCGCCGTCAATTCCATTTGATTGTTTGTTGTCTGGCGCGCGCCGCCACTGCGTTCGGCGGTGTTTTCACCGTCCGTTGCAATAAATGCCCAACCGCCCGGGCCGGGGTTACCCAAACAACTGCCGTCTGTCCAAATTTTTAGCATTTCTTATAACCTTGTTTTGTGATATAATATCATAAAATGAGATTTGATGCCAAACAATTACAGGAAATGTCACGGGCCGTGCGTGCGCACGCGTTGGACGCCGTACGTCACGCGGGGTCGGGGCACGTTGGGATTGTGTTGGGGGCGTCCGATATAATTACCACTATTTATGCAAATTTTTTGCGCCGGGGACGCGACCGTTTCGTTTTATCCGCCGGCCACGGCAGTGCGATGCTGTATGCCGTGTTGAAGTTGGCCGGGTATAATGTCGGCGATTTGAACAGTTTTAGAAAACTGGGCGGGTTGCCGGGACACCCGGAATATGGGATTGACGGTGTTTTCGCGACAACCGGCCCGTTGGGGCAGGGTGTCGGTAATGCGGTTGGGATGGCACTGGCTGAAAAAATACGCGGTACGGATGGGATTGTATATTGCCTGTGCAGTGATGGTGATTTGAGTGAGGGTGTCGCAGCTGAAGCAATTACCTTTGCCGGTCGGTATAAATTGGATAACCTGGTTTTGATTTGGGACGACAACGGCATCAGTATCGATGGTAGCGCATTGACAGATATTGATGTACCCGAACGTATGCGTGCGGCCGGGTGGCGTACAACCAGGGTTTGCGGTGATGATTTTAATAAACTAAATCGCGCGTTACAGGGGGCGCCCGGAAATGGTGCACCGGTGTTTATTGCCGCTAAAACAATAATTGGACGTGATTCCAGTGTCGCGGGAACCCCCGCGGCGCACGGGTTGGGGCTGTCCGATGCGGAAATGATGTTATTGGTGGAAAAGAATATTTCACCAACGGGTGATGATTTATGGACCATAGTTGCTGGTGAAGCAACCGCAAAATACGCACTGCATACGGCCCAGGTTTGTCCGACTGACGTGCCGGCACCGGATTTAGGCGATATGACATCAACGCGTGAACTGTCGGGTGCGTATTTGCAATCAATGATTGCGGCCGGTTGTGCTTTGATTGGTGGCAGTGCGGATTTGGGACACAGCACAAATGCTCGGGTTGCCGCCAGTGTTGATATTAAACCGTCGAAATATCGTGGTAATTATATAAACTATGGTGTGCGCGAACACGCAATGGGTGCCATAATGAACGGACTGGCGTCGGCGGGATTGCGTCCGTATGGTTCAACGTTTTTGGTGTTCAGTGATTATATGCGTCCGTCGATTCGTTTGGCGGCAATGTCTGGATTGCCGGTTATATATGTGTTCACCCACGACAGTGTCGCTGTTGGGGCGGATGGTCCGACACATCAGCCGGTTGAACAGTTGCCGGCGTTGCGACTGATTCCGAATTTGAACGTGTATCGCCCCTGTAACGGGGCAGAGGTTGCCTGGGCCTGGTCGGCGGCGATTGCGGACGCAAAGCGCCCCAGCGCAATTATTTTGTCGCGACAGAAATTTATACAAATAAAAACACCCGCCGGGGCTGATATTTCGCGGGGCGGATATATTATATATCCAGCCACCGCCCGTCGCGTGCGTGCAACAATTTTGGCCACTGGGGCCGAAGTGGCGTTGGCCGTGGCGGTGGCAAAAAAACTGGGGGATGCGGTTCAGGTGGCCAGTATTCCGTCCGTGGCGGATTTTCGCGCCCAGGATGATGAATATAAATCAAAAATTCTGGCCGGATATGTCGTTGCGATAGAAGCCGCCGCCACCGCGCCGTGGTTTGAATTTGCCGATGCGGTTGTTGGCATCGATTCATTTGGTGTGTCAGGGGCGGGGAGTGCGGTTTATTCACACTTTGGATTTGACACGGACGTAATTGCGCGCGATATTTTGAAAAAAATAAAATAATACCTATATAGCATATATGTCTGAATATGAATTTGTTTTGTCGTCGGGTGAAAAAATACCGATTGTCATTACAACGCGCCGTGGGCTGCGTAATATCACACTGCGTCCGAAAACGCGGCCGGTGCGTGAAATTCACATATCAAAACCGTGGCTGACCCCGACGGCCGCTGCGTTGCGTTTTTTGGAACAAAAGCGTCGCTGGTGCGAACGTGTGTTTGATAACGCGCCGCAAAAGGTGCATATAAAACCAGGCGATGAAATTGAATTTCTGGGTTGGCGTGTGACCGTGCAGCACGATGCGTCGCGTCGCGGTAATAATTTTGTCATGTGTGACGACGACGGTACCGCTGTTTTAACCGTTGGGGGCGGGGCGGATATGTTTGAACGGCGTGTTCGGGACTTTATCCGCGCCCAGTTTTTAGTTACGGTGAAACAAATGATACGCACAGCGCCGCGTGAACTGTGGCCACAGCGGGTTGCAATTCGCGATACAACGTCGCGGTGGGGCAGTTGTTCAACCAGCGGGACTATGTCCTTTTCGTGGCGATTGGCGTTTGCGCCGCGTGATGTTATGCGATATGTCGTTATGCACGAATTAGCGCACCAGGTACATATGGATCATTCATCAGCGTTTTGGCAGACAGTTTCCCAACTGTACGGTTTTGGTGTTGAACGCGCAAAGCGGTGGCTGAACGTGCACGGTGCAGAACTGCATAAATATTTTTAACTTGTTTATTTATATCAATAGTTTATACTGAATATTGAATCAACAGGGATGTTGGTTCGGGGACTTAGCAAGCCCGTATCTGTATGACGCGAAAGCGTTAAAATCCGCCAACGGTGCGCCGTTGGATTGCCTGGCCCGTGGGTCGGGTTGTGTCGGCCATACAACAGATTATTTAATATAATCGAAAACCGACAGATCATTTACAGATATGATTTGCTAACTTCCCGACCACCAAGAAATCTGGTGGTTTTTGTTTAACTGTTAGACAAAAAAAGGAAGAAGCAATGAAAAAAGTACTATGTGGTTCAATGTTTGCATTGGTTGCGACCGGTGCAATGGCAAATGGGTTCTATATCAATCCACAGGTTGCGTACAGCATCACGTCGGTTGAAGAATCACGTGTTGAAAAATCCGCACAAAATGGTTCTTGGGCTGAATTTGTGAATAACAAGCACGAATCTTGGGCTGATAAGGGACATCAATTTTCACCAAAAATTGCGGTCGGTTACGAATTTGATATGGATAAGGCCGGTATTTTATCTGTTGAAGCCGAATATGGCGAAGTAGATAATTTCTTTAATGCGGTTGGATTCGATATGGCAGAAAATGGTGATATGCCAAACGACACGGATGTCAGAAACTTTACATATGACGAACGTACGTTGGGCTTGAACCTGAAATATGGATATAAAGTTTATAAATTTATTCCATATGTAACAGCAGGTATCGGGTACACGACAATAGAATCCGAAAACAATTTCCGCAGTGGCCGCTATTTCTGGGAAACACCGGCAACAACGGAAAATATGTCGTGGAATATCGGCGTTGGTGTCGAAGTGCCGTTGACCGATAATGTTGCGTTCAATGTAGCGTATAAATACACCGACCTGGGCAGTGTCGAATATACAAACGGTATGTTCTATGACAATCATACCGCGGGCCAGGGCGGAATGACGCGCGTGTTTGATTCAGATGTCGATTTGGACAAGCACGAAATCATCGCTGGTGTTAAACTGTCGTTCTAATACACGCAATATGGTTTGGTTGATATGCCCCGAATTTCGGGGCATATTTTTATAAAAAAACTTGAAAATCGCGGATTTTGGGGTAATATTTTAGTGTGAATATTCAAAATTTCATTTTTTTCACGCTGCATCACGCCCGTTGGGCGGGGTGTTTATAGCGTTTTGCGATTTCATATGATATAATGCGTTTATGTATAATTATCCGCGTTGGTGCGGACACAAATGGGAAATAAAAAAATGGAATTAAAACCAACAAAAACTTTATCGGGATTTATAGAATTATTGCCGGCACAACAGCGTTGCTTTGACGAATGTGCGGCGCGTATGCAGCGTGTACTGAAAACAGCTGGGTTTGCGCATCTGGATTTGCCGGCAATCGAACGAGCCGAAGTTTTAACTGATAAAGACAACTGGGACGAAATTGAAACGCAAATGTTCCTGTTCCAAAAGGGTGATACAAAAATGGGACTGCGTTATGACGGAACGGTCGGATTGTCGCGTTATGTCGCAGGACACCTGAACGATTTAGCGTTTCCATTTCGCGCGTATCAGTTTGCACGTAACTATCGCGGTGAACGTCCGCAACGTGGCCGCTATCGCGAATTTTACCAGATGGACTTGGATATAATGGGTATAGATTCGCTGTCTGAAAATTATGACGCGGAAATTGTCGCAACATTGGCACGGGCATACGAATCAGTTGCTGAATTTATTGGGCCGGTGAATATTCGGGTTGGAAATCGCCGTTTTTGGAATGCTATGTTCGCGCATTTGAATTTGACGGATGAACAAAGTCGCGCGGCGTTTGTCTTGATTGACAAGCGTGACAAGATTCCTGATTTCTATGACGGTTTGGTTGAAACTGTTGGCGCGGATGCGACAAATGAAATAAATAACGTATTTTCAAACGGATATAAATCGTTCGCTGGTCTGTCTGATGCTTTGGATGGGGCAATAGGCGAAATGGACGCGTTTATGAATCTGTTGGATTCAATGGGAATAAAAAACGCGGTTATTGATTTGGGTATTATGCGCGGCCACGCGTACTATACGGGGATAGTGTTTGAATTTTTCCTGGATAACTTTCCGGAATTGGGTGCGATTGGCGGTGGCGGCCGGTATGAAGATTTGGCGTCCAAGTTTTCAAAAACAAAAATCATTGGTGTCGGTGCGGCGGTTGGCTTTTCGCGCCTGATGGTGGCGTTGTTGGACGATAATCGTATAGATTTGACGCAGTTTATGCACCCGGTGCGTGCCGCGGTTCTGTGTATGGGAAGTGCGCAGGTTGCGTATTCTATGCGGGTCTTGGCAGAATTGCGTAATGCCGGAATTGTTGCGGTACCGTATTTGGACGCGAACAAGAAGTTCAAAAACCAGATTGAATTTGCCGATAAAATCGGTGCCGATTACAGCATTATAATTGGTGATGCGGAACGCGAATCCGAAATGTTGGCCGTTAAAAATATGCAGACCGGTGAACAGCAGACAATTACGCTGGCCGACACAATAAAACTGTTAAAATAAGATTATAAAAAATGGTAATTGACGACAAACTGAAAGATATTCAGCGCCGGGCGGCGGATATTGCGGAACAAATGAATTCTGGCAATGTGTCCGGCGCGGAATTGACTAAATTGTCCAAGGAATATTCGCAACTGACGGAAATTTTACCGTTGATAGATGAATATTTCCAGGTACGGCAGGGCATAGATGACGCAAATGAAATGCTGGGCGATGCTGAATTAAAATCCATCGCGGCGGAACAGTTGACGGAACTGAACCATAAATTGCCGGAAATTGAAAAAAAACTGCAAATTGCATTGCTGCCCCGGGACGAGGCCGACGACAACGGCGTTATTATGGAAATTCGTGCCGGCGTTGGCGGTGAAGAATCTGCATTGTTTGCGGGGGATTTGTATAATCAGTATAAATCGTATGCGATGCGTCACGGCTGGCGGACAGAGGTTATAGAAGAAAACCCCACGTCATTGCACGGGTACAAAGAAATCATTTTCAAAATAGACGGCGTTGGTGCATATGCGCGTATGAAATTTGAATCTGGGATTCACCGGGTTCAGCGTGTTCCTGAAACCGAGGCCGGCGGTCGTATTCATACCAGTGCCGCATCTGTTGCCGTTATGCCAGAGGCCAAAGATATAGACATTGTCATAGATGACAAGGATATTCGTATTGATGTGTTTCGTGCGTCTGGTGCTGGTGGTCAGCACGTGAATAAGACCGACAGTGCCGTTCGCATAACACACTTTCCAACTGGCATAGTTGTTACGTGTCAAAATGAACGCAGCCAGTTTCAAAACAAGGCCGCGGCGATGGATGTTCTGCGTTCAAAATTGTATGAAAAACAACGGGCAGAGCAGGTAAATGCCAGCAATTCTGCGCGCAAGAGTATGGTTGGTTCCGGTGACCGCAGTGAAAAAATCAGAACGTATAACTTTCCGGAACAACGTGTTACTGATCACCGTATAAAGTTGACTTTGTATAAGTTAGACGATATTTTGGCGGGCGGGGCGGCATTGGATGAAATGATAGACGCATTGACCGCGGCCGATCAGTTGGAACGATTGGCAAATATGGATTAATTTCTGGTAATTCGTAACCCGATACTCGTAACTAGTAACACAAACTGGATTGCCACGCCGCTAACGTGGTTCGCAATGACAATAGACACACGATTACGAGTGTCTAGTAATGAGCGACAAGTAACTTTTTCATCTTGCTTTATAACACGTGACGCTGTAACATAAAAATGTCGGCGGGTGTTCCGCTGATGGGGTGTGATGACCCTGTGCTGGCGTCGGAATATATACTTATGTCGCGCAAAATGCGCGTGTTTTAGTATTTGATATTGCGACGAAAAATAAAACTCCTGACTTTCAGGTCAGGAGGGTTCGCGGAATATCTAATACGCGACACAATTCCAGTAATTGTCATCAACCTCCTGACCACCAAAGATTTGGTGGTTTTTTGTTTCAACAAAAAATCAGGAGATTGAAAAATGAAAACTGCAAATATGATTATGTGTGCCGCTGTTATGGTGGGGATTCCTGTGGGGGCACAATCTGCAACAATTCCGTGTACGATGACCCCGTCGTGTTCCGGTGTCGTGTCGTATGAACGTGTCGGAAAGTTTTGTGCAACTTATAAAGAAGCGGGCGGGTATTATAATAATAGTGGTGAAAAAATATGTTTTATGGAATGTGACACTTGTTCAAGATATACCAGTAAAACCGCACAAACGGTTTCTTTAGATCCGGGACATTTTGATGACTTGAATTGTAATGCTGTATATATAAACACTTGTGTTCCAGCAGAAGAATGTCCGAGTGGAACATACGGCTTTGTGAACGTGGCTGCAAATCCACCTATGTTCTCTTGCCAAGATTGTCCAACTGGTTCGACCACACTTTCACCGGGTGCATCTGATATATCGCAGTGTGTTTGCTCGCGTGGGTATTATGGCACTATATCAGAAGAGGGCGATAAGTGTACGCGTTGCCCGTCCGTTGATAACATTTATGGAACAACTGCAGATTTCGGCGCAACCAGCATTTCAGAATGTTATATACCGGCCGGAACAACTGGACGTGACGCAAGCGGTACGTTTACATATACATCAAACTGCTATTGGAAGCAATAAACACAACGCCCCATATTTGGGGCGCGGTGTTATTTAGAATATATATTTCAGATTAAAGCCGCCACTCCACCCACTGCGTCCACCATCACGACGGTGTAAGTTCAGGGCGATGTTAAAACGGTCAATGGATTTTTCAATGCCTATGCCATATTCCGCGTAATCGCGCGTATTCAAATCATCGTACTTTATTCCGTCAACAACGACATCGCCGCCGTGCCCCATCATAAATGCGTACTTGAAATCAATAAAGCCAAACCAGCCGCGTCCAATATGCTTGATTGCGCGAATTTCTGGTGCCACTTCAAACATATTGAAGTTTTGGTTGGCAACAGTGTTGCCCGACATAGACATATAATTTGCTGAACCAACCCAAGTATAGCCGGCATATACACCCGGCTGAATTGTAAATGAATCATCCAGCGCAATATTATATGTCGCGTTCATTGCAACACCCGCCCACATATTTGCAAATTCATCGGTGCCGTATTCATTTTCGGCATTATTATACAATGCACCCGCATTTGCCGCTAAAGACAAATTAAACTTTTGGATGTTATACCCTGTGTACAGGCCGATATAACCCCCGCCTTCTTCTATGTTTACAAAATTATTTTCCTGGGTGCTGCCAACATATCCGCCAAAAATTCCCCATTCGGAAATGCCGATGCCACGTTGTGCCTCGCCCCCCGCCAGACCGAACATTATTAAATCCGTGTCCGTGTTCAGTTCATCATAGCCACTGAATTTTACATCGTCATTAAAATGTTGCCAATTCAGCCAAGAACTGTTCAAAACAGGGCGGTTTTCAGCATATTCAATATCACCACCATTACGGCCAGTTTGTTCGGGTTTAACACTGCCGTCGTCACCGTATTCGCCGTACAAACGCGGCCAGCCGTACATCGGGGTCGTACCATATAAGTACTTTGAATCCTTGTCATCGTGCTTTACTAATTTTGCGCGACCGCCCAGTGCCGCGGCGGCTGTACCTTCAAACGTTTGCATCGCTGTGGTCATAATAGAGTGCTGAAACGCAGTTATATTATTTGTCGTGAAAGTATTCGCATATATGTGCGAACCCGCCGCAAACGTGCCGTTCGCAGACAGTATAAATGCGCATAATGCCAATAATGATGCTTTTTTCATACTTCTTGTCCCCCCCGTTATGCTTATTTTCTTATATATTATAGCATACTTTTTATTGTTTGAAAAACAAAAAGCAAAAAAATCATACTTCTATATAGTGTCCTGGATTTTTATTGAGTATTTTTGCTTTTTTTATTAAAATTGGCGGTATGAAGGAAAATATAAAACTGGATAAGCCGATTGTTATGGTCGGATTGATGGGGGCGGGCAAAACCAGCGTTGGACGCGCATTAGCGCGCCGGTTGGGGGTGCCGTTTGTTGATTCTGATAAAGAAATTGAGGCCGCCGCTGGGGCCAGTGTTGTGGATATATTCTCTATGTATGGCGAGGCCGAATTTCGCCGTGCTGAACAGCGCGTAATTGCACGTCTGTTTGATACGCCGCCGACACAAAAGGTCATTTCCACGGGCGAGGGCGCCTTTATAACCCCGGCTGTACGCGAACTGGTCTTGCAGCGCGCTGTGTCGGTGTGGTTGCGGGCAGATTTGGATTTGTTGGTAAAACGTACAAACTTTCGCGATACGCGTCCGCAACTGTTACATACGGATAGTCGTAAAATTTTGGCTCAACTGATAGATGAGCGCTATGATATTTATGCTATGGCCGATATAACTGTTGAAACGCGCGACGAAAGTTTGCGCAAGACGCTGGACAAGGTTGTTGACGCCGTAAAGGATTTTCAAAATAGAAAGGAAAAAACAAATGGCTAAAAGCAAGTTTTTAAGCGAGTTTAGAACTTTTTTAGAGCGTGGCAGTGCAATAGATATGGCTGTCGGTATAATTGTCGGCAGTGTGATGACCAGTATGGTAAATTCGCTGGTCAAAGACGTTATTATGCCACCCATAGGAATGTTGTTGGGGGATATTGATTTTTCGCAGTTTTTTATCGTATTGTCTGGGGGTGAACCTGGTGCACATTATAATACCGTTGCCGAAGCGCAGGCCGCTGGGGCTGCCACAATGAATATAGGGGTGTTTTTGAATACTGTGGTCAGTTTCTTTATTACGATGTTCGCGGTGTTTATGTTGGTTAAAATTATGAACAAAGTGCGTTCTAAAAAGGCGGTTACTACACGTACGTGTCCGTATTGTAAATCAACTATAAATGCCGAGGCGTCAAAATGCCCAAATTGTTGTTCAGCAGTAACTCCGGAAAATGTGGTGCCGGCGCAACCCAGTGATTTAGAAAAAAATCTTGATAAATTGACCAAAATAGCAAAGAAAAAAGTTTCAAAAATTGTAAAAATAACAAAGGGTTCAAGGTAAAACTTAAAGTTTATATTTAGAGCGGGGCAAATGTTCTGTTTGTCCCGTTTTTTTATTTAGTTTTTGCTTTATTTCGTTAGCGAATTTATAAGCGACGATAGATGCAGAGCGGGACGTCTTGTGGATTATGTATAGTTGTGACAGGTGGATGTGTATGTGTATGCTGCGCGTGCGGCTGGTTGGTGTAGTTGTCTGGCTGTGTCGTTTGTGTTTGTAAAAACTATCGTGCCGTGTTTTTTTTGTTTATGCGGTTGGCTTTGGTGTCTTTGTGTGGTATAATGTTGCGGTATCGTTAGAATAGGCGGCATATAAAGCAAGGTGGTGTTTTGCTGTTTTTTTATCGGTGTTTTTGTATACCAGGGCGGCGATACACAAAAGGCGCATAATGTATATTATGTATAGTTTGATGTTCTGAAAAGGGCTTTTGTGGCGTTTGTTCGGTTGTTTGGTTTGTGGTGTTTGTTTGTTGTTTAGTGATGTCGGGTTGTTATTGTTTTTTATCTTTTTGTCTGATGGTAAAATCTTTGTATGGATAATTATTTTGTGCGTTGTGTAAAATTAAAAATATTTATTTGGTAATTAAAATAACAAATTGTTTTTAGCGTTATAATTCAAAAAATGATTTTTTGTAATATTTGTGCTGAAACTGTGTGGGATTTGTTGTTTGGTGCCCTTTTGTGTTGATTTTTTGCTTTTTAGCACGTTTTATCAGCTAAAATGCGCAGAAATCCGGGCTTTTTAATATTGTTTTGATGTGTTTTATAAGATATTTATTGCATTTTATTGTTTTTACATAGTATTTGCTTAAAATTATTATGTAAAATTATTGGTGTTTTTTTGTTGGTAATATATTTAGTGAATAAATATTAAAAAATATAGTGTTGTTTTTGTGTTTTTATAATTTACTTCAATAAACTTTAGGCGTCAATTTGACGCCTAAAGTTTATTTCAGTGGGCACGCGGATGTAAATTCATACGTACCGCTGCTGTCGGTATAACTGATGCCTGTTGGTGCGTACATCATACACGAACCAGATGGTGAACTTATTAAACAACTTGTAGCTGTACCAACAGAAGTGTATCCGGATGGACAAGAACTGTTGGCGATTTCTATATATGTTTCGGTTATTGTTTCATAACCGGATGGACACGAAGTTGATGGTTCGTCCGCAAATGCACAAAATGGGAGAAGTGCCAATATAAAAATAGTTATTGATTTCATTGTGGTTTCCTTTGGTTCTTAGTCAGCCAAGTTGTTAAATATTGCGTTCCTGTAATCATCTTGATTTACGCCGAATCTGGTGCAGTAACCCGCGCAATATTGCGCACAGGCGGCTGCATTGCTGCCCTTGTAACGACGTACCCACGGTGATACGGCCGGGGTGGTCATTTTGCACCAGCAATAAATGTTGGCGTCTAAATTTGATGATATGGTCACAGATGTTCGGGTGTCGCCAGTATCGCCGTCGGTGTTGCTGCAAATACTTGTGCCACTTAGTGGCATACTTTTGCCGTTGATAGTGCAAGATACATTCCAATCTGTCTTATTGTATAAGGACGAAGCGGTCACGCTGGAACACGATCCAGAGTTTATTTTTGCTATACATTTGGTGCTGGCCGCCCAAGCGGATTGGATTGGCAGAAATTGCAAGATTGTGTTGATTATAAATAAAGATATAAATATGTGTTTCATAGTTCGTTCCCCCCTTGGTCTTAATCAGATAAATTACGAAATAGTGCCGATCGATAGGCGGCGGTTCCTCCTGCAAGCTGTTCGCACTCGCTGGCACAGGAGTAAAAACAATTGGCCCCATCTCTGTTGGCGTAAACGTATACCCATCGTGATACGGCCGGACTGGTCATTTTACACCAACAATATTCGTTTTCTGTCGTCATAGACGATCGATCTAATTGGGTTGCCGTTGTATAATAAGAAGAGCCGGCGGTACTGCTGCACATACTGACACCTTGGACGGATATGCTTTTGCCATTTGTGTTGCATGTAATAGACCAATCGGGTTGATATCTGTAATTGGCACTGCGGGCGGTACACGTTGTGTTGCTGCCCAATGCCACACACTTGGTGACGGCGGTGGCGGGCGGAATTGACGCGACACAAATTATGCCGGCAATAATTAAATGTTTTCTCATATTCTTATCTCCTTTTTCTTTTGTTGAATAAAAGAAAACCACCGGATTTTCAGGTGGTTGGAGTTTAAGAACAATTGAGTGAATTGCGTGACTTATTCTGTATATTCATCACACTCCAACCAATTGTTTGGTTGGATTTGTATTTTCGTCTGTTGTTACAGACGCACTCAATGGGTTCTTAAGCCCAACACGGGAACACCCCGTGTCATAAATATATTACAGTGCCCCGCCCCCAAACGCAAGAACATAATGTTGATTTTACCGTGTTCGGGTTGTAAAATTATTTGTATGAGATTAGACCAGGAACTAGTTTTGCGCAATTTATATCCCACGCGGGCCAAGGCCGTCGCCGCAATAAAGTCGGGCCTGGTTTCTGTAAATGGTGCGCCTGCACAAAAGGCCAGTCAATCGGTTTCAGATGCTGATACTATCGTTGCGGGGGCGTTGCCCTATTCCGCCGGCCGTGGGGGCGTGAAACTGGCGGCGGCGCTGGATGTGTTTGGTGTAAATCCGGCCGGATATGTTTGTTTGGATGTTGGGGCCAGTACCGGTGGTTTTACAGAAACTTTATTGTCCCGCGGTGCGGTGCGTGTAATTGCCGTTGATGTTGGAACAAACCAGCTGACCGATGAGTTAAAGCGTGATGCGCGGGTTTTGTCGTTGGAACAAACGGATATACGCGCCCTGCACCCGGTGGCGCCGGTTGATTTGATTGTGATTGATGTATCGTTTATATCATTGATAAATATAATGGACGCGTTGGTGGCGTGGAAATCGCCACAAATAATTGCATTGATAAAGCCGCAGTTCGAAGTTCCGCGCGCCGTTGCGGCGCGCAATCGTGGTGTTATAAAAAGCGCGGTCGACCGGCAAAACGCTGTTCAAAACGTTATTAAAAACTTTGAAAAAATCGGCTATAAACAATGCGGTGTTATTGAATCGCCAATTCGTGGCGGCAGTGGCAATGTGGAATATTTGGCGTGTTGGCGCCGTGTTACAGATGAAATGTAATAATCCCAAACAGTGTCACTTTATCATCATAAATTCTGATGCCAGGAATACACGATTTTGTAGATTTTTGTTTTTTTATATACTTTTGTTCAAGTTTGGCGAATTCGTCGGGGTGCATGCCCAGTTCTGTTGATAATTTGTAAAACAAAGAATACATGGAAATATGCAAGTATATATACGGTTTTATGCTGTAAAAATGCAGAATTGCGTATTTTTTGTGTTTAATGGTTTTTATTTCGTGGTCTGAAAAAAATGTCGGGATGATAACGCCTGGGGCATAGTTATATTTTAATTCTAATGGCAATATTTTATTGTGAAATGCGACGTTTAATAAATCTTGGTCTGGGTATTTAAGGGGAATATTGATATTTAATATTTCTTTGTTTTTACGCATGTTTTTTGCGTTTATTAAAAGTACGCCTGAATTATAATACGGGTCGTCGTTCAAATATTTGTGTGCAAAGTCGTAAACGTATCGACCGTTTGGGTGATTTTTATCGTATATTGGCGCCATGTCACGAACGGCACCCATTGCGTAGTCTGATATATTTGTGTTATACAATTCTGTTAAATCGCTGCAAATTATTGTGTCTGAATCCAGATATAATATTTTATTTAGTTCTGGAAAAATATCACATGCAAACAGTCGATAGAATATGACGGGACTCCATCGTGAAAAATCATGTTTTCTGAACGGGTTTTCATTGTGGCGGATTGTTCGCCAAATTATTTTGGCATGTGGAAATTTATCAATGACTTTTTGTATTTTGCGTTTGCCATATGTGTGGGGTGCAACCATACAGTACAGGTTTATGTGTGTTGTGTCGTGTTTGTTTTTTAGTAGCGAATAAATTGACACAGTGGCCAATTTAGAAAAGCGCGAATCAAAACAATATAAAACATTTATTTCAGACATAGCATAAACCAGCGTAAAATTCTTTGTTTGAAAGTTAAATATCGTGGTGGGATTTCGCGGCAGGATTGTATAAATGCACGTTTTGCTTCCTGTTGATATTTGTTATATTTTTTTGGTTTTGAAATTGTTTCCACCATCAGGTAATAAAAAGAATTTTGAAAAAAAGAACGCCAAAAATTGGTGTCATATTTATCCAACAAATTTTCACGAATATATTTGAAGTATGTCGGAAACCAATCAAAATAATGTGGGTCAAATTCCGATGTGGTTATTGCGTTTGGGTGTGTGCGATGGTATACAGATACATTGTTTGTTTCAACCATCAGTTGTGCGCGATAGCATATTTCTAGCATAAATGTTAAATCGTCGCCAAATGTTGTGAAACATGGTTGAAAACGTGTTTGGTTGATAAAGGAACGTTTGTAAATGCGCCGCCACAGCCAACACCATTTATGTGCGGTGGGGGCCATTAAAAACAGCGATGGTTTACTGATTCCGCCCGTCATAGATACTGTCCATGTTGTATTTTTTGTCGGAATAAAATGGAATTGTTCTGGTACCATTTGTGCACCGCCACCAACCATATCAGCATTTGTGGAACGTGCCAAATGCAGCAGCATTTCTAATGCATATTCGGTAAAACAATCGTCTGAATCCAGAAATGCGATATATTCGCCGCGTGCGGTGTCCAGTCCCCTGTTCCGTGCCGCAGATACGCCCATATGTTTGGGTTGCTGAATCAAACGAAAACGTTTATCGCGATTTGTGTATTCGGTGATAATTTTTACGCTGTCATCGGTGCTGGCGTCGTCAATTATTATGCATTCCCAATTCTGCAATGTTTGTGCCAATATGGATTCTAATGCGTCACCAATAAAGCGCGCATAGTTGTAATTAGCAATAATAATGGATACGTCTGGGTGTTTTTGCATATTGAATTTATTTGTAGAAGCAAGAGTTTGTAAATTGATAACTGCCGGCGGTGTCGCGATAAGTATGGTTAGCCAATAGAAAACAGTTATATATGTTTGCCCAATATCTTTCTATGAAATATTCACAATCTGGTTCAATAACTTGCATATATGTGGCGCCTAAACTGCGGCCGGTTGGGTCTGTGTTGGAACAAAAGTATATTTTCCCACCGTATTGTACACCCCAGGATACGGTTCTTGCTGATCGGCCAGTTACCCCACCGTTTGGGCAACTGGAACATATATAGCTGTCGGCACATAATGTTGGGTATAAGGGGTTTCTAATTATTTGACCGTTGTGCCTACGACACTGTCCAACGTATAAATTCTGGCCGCAAATGGTGGTTGTTGTTTCGTTGCCATCGTATTCGATAATGTTATTTGTCCATTTGCCACCGCAAGTGCCACCGTCGCAAATTGTTGCGGCACTGCATTGTGCGTAAGTGGTACCAATAGTATTACCGACTAGGGCAGACTGGACAACTGGGTATGTGCAATATTCAACCGCGTATGCGTCTATCTTGTATATAACACAAATAAATGTGCTTAAGAAACCCCATAAAATTTTACTGATGGTGTGCATTGTTTTTCTCCCCTGATTTTTGGCGGTTGTATGAGAAACCGGAGGGTTGTTTTCGGCATTTTATTTGTTGACAATGTGGCGGTTTTTCAATTAAAATATATGACGTATTTGGTCGTATGGTAACCTCCGGTTATTTTCGGCATGTTTTATTTGTGTATTTGATTGATTTTTCAGTGTTTTTGTTGAATTTTGCTTTTTGTTAAAAAATCTTGAATTCAGCGGTTTTTATGTATAAAATTGCCGTTGTTGAAACATAAACGGAATAAAAAAATGGCAGATGATATAAATAAAATTCACGACCGTGAAACCAAGTGGCAGAAAAAGTGGGCCGATGCAGGTGTTTTTACCCCGAAAAACGACGGGACTAAACAACCGTTCTATATGCTGGCAGAATTTCCGTTTCCGTCGGGGACGGGACTGCACGGTGGGCATATGTTAAATTATACGGGCTGTGACGTTATGGCGCGATTCCGCCGTATGCAGGGATATGATGTTTTATATCCATTGGGATTTGATTCGCTGGGGATTTCTGCGGAAAACTATGCCACCAAAATTGGCAAGCATCCGTCGGTTGTTGTACGTGAATTGGTCGAAAAGTTCACAAAGAATATGGTTGAAATGGGCTGGTCCATTGATTTGAAATCTCAGGTTGCCACATCTGACCCCGAATTTATCAAATGGACACAGTGGATGTTTATTCAGTTCTTTAATGCGGGGCTGGCGTATAAATCTATGCTGCCGATGAATTGGTGTCCGAATTGCCGTACTACGTTGACCAATGAAGAATTGGAAGATGGCAAGTGCAATCGTTGTCACGGACCGGTGGAAATTCGCGAAAAAATGCAGTGGAATCTGGCGATTACTAAATATGCACAACGTTTGTTGGATGATTTGTCGTTAGTGGACTATCCAGAACGGGTAAAGCGCGACCAGACAAACTGGATTGGCAAATCAACGGGGGCTGATGTTGATTTTATGGTTGGTGATGATGTTATGACCGTGTACACAACGCGTCCCGACACTATATTTGGTGCAACGTTCTGTGCGATTGCGCCGGAACATAAACTGGTTGCCAAATGGCTGAATGACGGCAGGGTTAAAAATGCCGATGCCGTGCGTGCGTATATAAAAGAAGCCGCGGCAAAATCAGAAATAGACCGCACTGACGTTACCAAGGAAAAGACCGGTGTTCAACTGGACGGCATAATGGCCAAGAATCCGTACACTGGTGATGAAATACCGGTGTTTGTTGCGGACTATGTGTTGGTGAATTATGCACACGGTACGATTATGGCGGTGCCGGCGCACGATGATCGCGACTGGGATTTTGCAAAAAAGTTCGGATTGAAAATAGTGACCGTTATTGACGGTGGTGAACCGGGAAAGGTTTGGACCGGGGACGGCCCGCATATCAATTCCGGCTTTATGGACGGTATGAACAAAGCCGATGCAATCGCCGCCGCAATTAAATACGGTGAAGAACGCGGGTTTGCGCGTCCAAAAACACGTTTCAAAATGAGTGATTGGGGTTTTTCACGCCAGATGTATTGGGGCGAACCGATACCGTTGGTGTATTGTGAAAAGTGCGGTTGGGTTCCGGTGCCGGAATCTGAACTGCCATTGATGCAGCCGTATATGGAAGATTATCGTCCGACCGAGGATGGTGAAAGTCCCCTGGCCCGTGCGACGGATTGGGTAAATACCACCTGTCCAAAATGTGGTGCGCTGGCTCGTCGTGAAACGGATACTATGCCGCAATGGGCGGGATCGTCGTGGTATTATATGAGATATTTAGACCCGCATAACGATAAAGAATTTTGTTCGCGCGAACAAATGGAACGTTGGATGCCCGTTGACCACTATAACGGTGGAAATGAACATAACACCCGCCATTTGATTTATTCGCGTTTCTGGCACAAGGCATTGTACGATTTGGGCTTTGTGAATACGGTTGAACCGTATAAAAAGCGCACCACGAACGGGTTGCTGATGGGGTCTGACGGCAAAAAAATGTCAAAGTCCGCCGGCAACGGGTTCCAAGTGGACGAAATGGTCGCGCGTGTTGGGGCCGATGCCGCGCGCACAACGGTGCTGTCACTGGGGCCGTGGGATACAAATGTCAACTGGTCCGACGGTGCGCTGGCCGGGGTTCAGCGGTTCTTGAAACGTGTTGAAAATATGGCGGACAATCTGACCGATGCGCCGATGAACGCGGAACAGGAACGATTGGTCAATCAACTGATTGCCGATATGACGGATAGATTGGAAAATATGCGCTTTAATACGGCGATTTCCGCGATGATGGAATTTATCAATCAGTTTGACGGCAAAATGCCCCGCCCTGCGTATGAGATTCTGGTTCAAGTCCTGAATCCGTTCGCGCCACATCTGACCGAAGAAATTTGGCAGCGTTTGGGACACGATGATATGTTGGTGTTTCAGCCGTGGCCGACATATGACGCGTCAAAGTTAGTTAAAACAACAATGACTATGGTTGCGTCAGTGAACGGTAAACGTGCGGCAGAATTTCAGATTGGTGTTGATGCCACCAATGATGAAGTTATTGCAATGGCGCGCGACGTGGCGGCTAAAAAATTGGACGGCGTTGAAATAGTGAAAACAATAGTCGTACCAAACAAGTTGGTGAACTTTGTTGTAAAGAAGTAAAAAAAATCCCGCATTTGCGGGATTTTTTATATTTTGCCACACGTCTGAAATGTTATATTGCACCCTTGATATGCCGTTGTGCGGGTTAGTATTTCGTATCCAGACGGACACGTGGCACAATGTGAAAAGCACATTCCTGTTTTTTCATAGTGAATATATTTTGTCGTTTCGCAATTCTGTCCCAATATGTATGTTGAATAGTCAGATTTACACGATGCGCCGGGGGCCAGTTCTTTAACCTGGCAATCGCCAGATTGGTATGAATAATAGCACGGACTGACAAATATGTAATTACCCGTTTCGTCATAAAATTCGGTTTCGCCGTCATATTCCACAAAGCAATCGGTTATTTCTGTTGCGCCAACAGCAGATTGACCAGTAATTGTATTGCCGTCACCCCCGTTAAAGGTGGGGCATTTGTTGCAGCCACTTGGAAATAATGTTGTGCCGGTGGCGGTGCCGTAATATCCAGCGGCACATCTGTATTCTTCGGTACGAACGCATTCCTTTTTATACAGACCTGAATCTTCATCAAGAACAAATTGGCATTCTGCATTTGTTCTGACCTGATATCCTGTGAACAAGGAATTTTCCCAATTCGTTGGCTCGCAATCTGCGCACGGATCTGTCGGATCTGTTCCTTCTGAAATACAAGTTCTATAAGTTGTTGTGTTTGTGCAATTATCAGATTCCAATGTCTGCGTCGTCAGGGTATATCCATCGGGACACGTGGCGCATTCTGTTACGTCTTTATCGCCCCAGCAAAAATGCTCTGTCGTTGCGCAATTCGAACCGGTGATTTTTTGTATTTGTCCGTCAATTCCGTAACATAGTGATGCAGTAATACTTTTGGTGCATTGTGTTGCAGCAAAAGCCCCCTGTGAAATTACTGAAAGTGTAATGGCGCAACAAACGGCATATATTAGTTTTGTGTTCATAATCAATCTCCTGATTTTTTTGTTGAAACAAAAAACCACCAAATCTTTGGTGGTCAGGAGGTTGGAAACAATTACTGGAATTGTGTCGTTTATTTGATATTCGCGACCCTCCTGACCAGAAAATCAGGAGTTTTTTTATCGTCGTAATATTAAAACCGGCGCATTTGCGCGCCCGAAAAGTGATTGCGACGCCAGTATAGAGGTTTCCACACCTCATCAACGGAACACCCGTTGACATATTTATGTTATCGCGCACGGCGGAATAATGCAAGAATTAAAAAATCGCCCAACGGGCGATTTTTTATTATGAAATTTTCTTTAATCTGCGAACGCGACGTTCGGAATCGTCAAACGGACTTTCCAAAAATGCGCGTGCAACTAAGAACGATACTTCTATATCTATATCATCTGCCGCCAATGCAAGTACGTTTATATCATCGTGAAAGCGATCGTCACGTGCCTGGTCGGGTCTGTCACAGCGCGATGCGCGCAGGTGACGATATCTGTTCGCGGCAATTTGCATACCGGCACCAGTGCCACATACCAAAATGCCCCGTGATTTGTCATCTGATAACATTGTGTCGGCCAGGGTTTTCGCAATGTCTGGAAAATCAACCGGCGTATTCACGTCATCTGTTCCCAGATTTACAACCGTGTATCCAATTGCCGACAACATTTCAATCAGATATAATTTTACTCCTACCCCGCGGTGGTCGGCGGCAATATAAACCTTGGATATTGTTTTATTCATTTTTCTTGTCCTTTCGTTTGGCCAGTTTGCATTCCAGCCCAGTATTTCCGGTTATGTTTAATGTAAAGTATGATAATGTCCCGGTCATTTGTGCATTGCTGAAAATATTTGCGGTGTTCACCGTCGCTGGGCCGTCCAACGTTCCGTGCAGAAATAATGTTGTTGCGGTGACACGGCCGACGACTTTACCGCCGCGACCAATCACCACAGTTTCAGCAGTAACGTTACCGACAACGTGACCGTGAATCTGAACTGTGTGGTCTGTTTTCATATCACCGGTCAATTTGCACCCAGCGCCAATAATTGTCGGTGATGTTTTTTCTTTTGCGTTTGTAAATGCCAGCATTTTTTATTCCTTTACAAATTTTGCCGGGTCGAACGGAACGCCCTTGTACCGGATTTCATAGTGCAGATGTGGTCCTGTTGAACGTCCCGTCGAACCCGCCAGTCCGATTACCGTTCCAGGACGCACCCAATCGCCACGCGTAACCAATATTTGTGACAGGTGTGCGTACAAAGTTGTGAAGCCCAATCCGTGGTCTATTTCAACCGTTGTACCATATCCGACGCGTTCGCCTGCCGAAACAACGCGCCCAGGCGCAACAGCCATTAGTTCTGTGCCTATTGTTCCGGCAAAATCAATTCCGCGATGACGTTTGGGTTCGCCAGTAAATGGGTCTTCGCGGGTTCCAAAATTAGATGTTACACGAACTTTTTCTACCGGTGCACCCAATGGCAGCATTGTGTTTAATTTTGTTAAACCGTTCCACAGTTCCAAATCGTCGGCCAATTTCTGATATTTTGGATCCATATCTTTATCGAATTCAATGGGACTGAATGCCGCACCGACCAATGGGTTGGAAAACTTGTTAGCATTGTTTATCAGTTTGTTTTGCGTCAGCCCCAGCGATGCAATGGTGCTGGTTATGCCCTTGATATTATCACGCAGTGCGTCGATGTTTTCGGTGGCAAGTTTTGATACCATATCCACAATTTGTGTGTCAGCAGTTATAATTTGCTGCATAGATTCCATCATTTGACTGTTGCGTTTTTTTAATGACTCGTTTTCAGCACGCGTTAGTTCAAATTCTGCAGACAGTTCAGATATTTTTGTGTATTCTGGCGAATAATCTTCGGTCGTGAACATTTCTGTCAAGCGGGTTCGCAGAAAATCCAATTCACCCCACGTTTTTAATCGGCTGTTCATCAGCTCTTCTTTTTGCGAATCCGTTAAATCTTCAGCATTTAGGATTTTGTCGTCGATTACGTTCAAATTACGTGTCAGTTCGTTGTATTTTTCCAGATATACTTGTAAATCAGTCATTTGACGTGCGTGCAGTGCACGGGTTTCTTCTAATTCCTGGGTTCTGCGTTGCAACATTGGACGGTGATAGATAAATACGTATGTTGACCACGTTGCCCACACAATCAAACCGATTTTGCCACAAAATTTTGTAAAGCGCCAAAAACTGCTTTGCTGGAAAGTATAAACATTGCCGCGTGGTGTATCCATAACGGTAAATTCACGTGGTGGAAATATGCGGCATATTACGCGCCACAGCGCACGAAACGGTGACGTTATAAACGCCCATAAAGACGTAAAATATCTGGTTATAAAGTTTATCATATCCAGCCCAGTGTAGCCAATACCGCGTCAATAGTCAAGCCGTCGCGTAAAACTGCATCATAGTTCATCGGTAATCCTGCGTACAGTCGCGTGCCGCCCCGTGTGCCGACACGCCCCCGCATCAGAACGCGTTCGGCTGATTTTTTTGCGCCAAACAGCGGCATTATTTCTATGTCGCCACAATGTGCGGTCATTTCGGCCAGAACCTGGGCCATACGGTCGGCGGCGATAATTGTGCAAAAATAGCCACGTGGCCGCACGCGTGCGATACTCCGGCGGGTCCACAATGTTAAATCTGCGTTATGATGTGCATTATGTGCGGCTGGCGTCCCGCGAAAATACGGCGGGTTTGTTATAACTAAATCAAATGTGCGCGCTGTGCGCCACGTTGTTATATCCGTACGTATCAATTCCATATTGCAATTATTTAACACGGCATTTTTTTCGCACGCGGTCAACATTTCTGGTGATATATCAATGCCAGTGATTTTTGTGCGTGGGGAATTCGCTGCAACACAAAGCCCCGCCCCGCCAGTGCCAACACCTACGTCCAGCACGCTTTTGGCGTTCCGTGGTGCAAACGCGGCCAACCATACCGCGTCTGACGTCGGATTATATTGGCCACGCCACATACGTACGCGTCCGCCCATCAGGGTAAAAATTGCTTGTTTTTGCGACATACCTATATAATAATTTATCAAAATAAAAAGGCAAGTTTATGTTTGAAAGTACTGTGATTGTGCAAAGTGCGGTAAGTGCATTTAATAATGCTGCGTTGGTGGCGCCTGCGTTTTTATGGTGGGCGATTTTGGCGTTGCCGTTGTTTTTTATGACGTGGTTTTGTGCGCCGGCGTTGTTGGGACGGCTGGGGTGGAACGCAAATAATGTGTCTGGCCGGGTGTCGCTGTGGGTTGTGTTGTTGACATTGGCGTGGGTGGTAATGTTTGGTGGAAATTACGGTGTTCTACGCGATAATGCAACCGTATTGCCGTTTATGATTGCAGCAATCGTATTTGTCGCGTCTGTGTTTGTTGGTTCAAATCTGCGAAATTTGAATTTGCCTGCGTGGCGGGGGGCGCCACGACGCCAGAAATTTGGAATTGCCGCGGTCTGGGTTGTGATTCTGGCGGCAATCGGTCTGTCTGATATGCACGCGTGGTGGGGGCCGTTGTTACAAATTGGTGCGTTTTTAGTCGGTATCCTGATTGGACGCGCGTCGCGTGTTGAAATGCGTCCTGTGGCGGGGACTACATTGGTCGTGTTAGCCACAACCGTTGCAATTTTAATGCAACCAGAATTTTTCCGATTTGGTCAGTTGGGGGCGTTGACGCCAGTGCATTTGGTCGGACTGATTTTAGTCGCAATGGCTGCGGCGGCAACAGTTGCTTTGCGTAATATTCGTCCACGTGGATTTATACGGCACAGTGCGTATGTCAAACTGAAATGGCTGGGGCGCTTTTTATCGGTGCTGTGTATGGCGTTGTTTATACTTACGGAATCAGTGCCTATTTTCCTGGGAATGACGTTGATGTTTGGCCTCTTGTTTGCAATGTCTGTATGGCACGCAGAAAAGTTGCCGGAACGAATTGATGAAAAATTTTTCGCCGTTACAATCGGACTGTTCGGAATAATAACGACTATGCCGGCTGTTACTGCGCTGGGGATTTTATACTGGGCCGCACTGCCACGTGGTGGTGGCGCACGTCAGTTCGGATTTCTGTTATAATTCGTTATATTTATTGAATACAAATTTTTGCGTATATAATGTATTATTCCAGGCGAAATAATAATAAAATATAGGCCTGTAGTATGATAATACATCCAACCGCAATTATTCACGAAGGTGCCGTTTTGGGCGCTGATTGCAAGATAGGACCATTTTGCATTGTTGGCCCAAATGTTGTTCTGGGCGACCGCGTGGAATTGGTTTCAAATGTTGTTATTGATGGAAAAACATCTATCGGTGATGATTCTATTGTGTACCCGTTTGCTGTGCTTGGCGTTATGAGCCAGGATTTGAAATGGCAAGATGAAAACACTATGACGGGTCTGCGCATAGGTAAGCGCTGTAAAATTCGCGAATATGTGACGATTCATTCGGGTACGCCTGCGTCGGACGGAACAGTTATCGGCGACGATTGCCAGATTATGGTGAACGCGCACGTCGGACACGACTGTAAAATTGGAAACAGTGTCGTTATGTCCAACTTGGTTCAGGTGGCCGGTCACGTAGAAGTCGAAGATTTTGCAATTCTGTCTGGTGGCGTTATGGTTTTACAGTTTGCACGTATTGGACGTAACGCATTTATTGGTGGAATGTCTGGTGTTGGAAATGACGTGTTGCCGTATGCGATTTACGATGGTGCGCGTGCGGTATATCGTACGATAAATCGTGTCGGATTGATGCGTCACGGATTTACAAATGAAGATATGCACGCAATTCACAGTGTGTATTCCGCGGTTTTTCGTGAATCTGACGGTACCGTGGCGGAACGTTTGGCCCGTGTGCGTAAAGAGGTAAAAAATAACAAGTACGCGATGGATGCGATTGATTTTATAGAAAATCGTTCAAAGCGCGGTATTGGCACGTCTAAAAATGCAGAATAAAAAAATCAAGGTATTTATTATCGCCGGTGAAGTTTCTGGTGACGTTCTGGGGGCGCGAATTATGCGCGAAATGCCAGATGCGGAATTTGTCGGCGTTGGCGGTGAAAATATGATTGCCGCTGGACTGCAGTCATTATTTCCGATGTCTGATTTGTCTGTTATGGGCGTGATAGAGGTTGTCGCCCACGCAAAAACATTGACGCGGCGCATCCGGCAAACTGTTGATGCAATAATAAGCACGCGTCCAGATATTGTTTTAACTATTGATTCACCTGGATTTGCCAAAAGTGTTATAAAACAGATAAAGAAAAACCCAGCAGGTCGTGCGTTGGTTGCGGGTGGATTAAAATTTCATCACGTTGTTGCACCCCAGGTTTGGGCGTGGCGCGCGGGACGTGCAAAGAAATATGCGCGCACGTTTGATAAACTGTATGCGTTTTTTGATTTTGAAATACCGTATTTTACAAAATATGGTTTGGATACCGTGGCGGTTGGGCATCCGATTGCGGACGGACTTATCGGGCGTCGCGCACCGCGTCGGTCATCGACTGATGAAAAAATTATAACATTGGTTCCAGGCAGTCGTATGTCAGAGGTAAAACGTCTGATGCCAATTTTTCGTGATGTTGCGCATCAGTTGGTTGCAAACGGATATTCCGGATATAAATTTGTTATACCGACAGTTGAAACAACCGCTGGCTATGTCCGTGACCAGGTTGCACACTGGGATGTGAAACCGGAATTGGTGCCGTCATCAAAGCGGTATGATATTTATTCTAAAACATATATAGCGATTGTGGCCAGTGGTACAGTTTCGGCGGAACTGGCAATGTTGCATATTCCGGCGATTGTAATGTACAAAATGAATCCGATAACGACGTGGCTGGTTCGCCAAGTAATTCGTGTGAATTGGGTGTCGCTGGTAAATATTCTATTAAAACGTGGCATATATCCAGAATATCTGGGAACGGATGCAACATCGGAAAATATTTTGGATGCCGTGCAACAACTGACTATACCGTCCGTGCGTGAAAAAATGATTTCCGCATTAAAATCTGCCGATAATTTATGGCGACGCCCAGACGGCGCGCCAGCCGCATTGATTGCGGATTCTGTACGTCGTGCAGTAAAATAACATTATATAATAATATTGAATTGAAAAACGACCGCCCTGCTTCTTATCGGCGGTCGTTTTATTTGTGCGCCAGAACACACTTGCGAACACGGTGCAGTTATCAGATTCCCAATCCTTCGGGCAGATTATTCAGTTCTTCACCGTCGTACACGCACATTTCATTTTCTTCTTTGCCCCCGTTCAGACCAATCGGGCAAACCTGGTTCCCAGACGTCAGTGGCATTGTGCACCATTTATCAATTCCGGGTGTTCCAGTAACAGTTGATGTAAGATCCGCTGCTATGCAGTTGGCATCATTTCGGGCGGCATTGGTTGGTATGCCGGCGACACATTTCGGGCTTTTCCCGTATTTGCTGCGTCGTCCACCGTTTTCCCAGCACAGGCACGCCCCCCACGATTGCGTATCTACATTCAGGTCATAGTCGCGCGGGCACATATTTTCATTATCACCGATTTTATAATATTCAACCAAGTTCGGGTACAACGACACTTGGCCCGGGGTCGCAGAACCGCCGTATTCAATGGATGCACCAAATTGTGCATTGCACAGGGCGGCTTCGTTGTATAAATTTGTTTTTATAAACTGTAATTCTATGAAACGCCCCTGGACGTTCATACACTGCGTTGTCAGTGTGTCGACAATTTGATTGTATATTTCTGTCGCAACACCCGTTGGACGTGGCGTATGGTGCGCCAATAAGCGTTGAGATGTATTTTCTGCGCCGGTTTTGTCCGTTACGCCATCTGTTGCTTCGTCATCTAACAGGCCGTATCGTCTATGCTTGCCATCGGTTCCGTCTTCCTTGTAATCACCATCGGGATCAAAGTAATAAACTGTTTCGTTGCTGTGTATGCCCTTGGATGCTGTTATGACATCAAATCCACCAAATGCCGCCACCATCATATCTGGGGAACTGCACGATGAAATATCCATCAACTGCTTTGCACATTCTGATACTGGTTCGGCTGTGTTGATAGTACCGTTTTCGTCGTATTCGTACAGAGTGAACCATTTTAGTGCTTCGCCAGTTTTGAACAGTCCGCTGTACGGATAATAGAAGTTTTCGTAATTTGTTCCGCCAAAATTATCAAAGCATTGTTTTACAACCGCGCGACACGCTGTAAGAGTATCTGTTTCCTGGCGGTTGTTTATATAATCGGTAATTATGTTTTGACCGTCGGTCTGGTCATAGAACATCATATTGCACGAATTGATGTAATCGCGGCACATTTCTGTGGATAATGTAACCTTGTCCGGTTGCAATACAACCGTGTCGTCGCCGGTCAGTTCGGCCATTGCCGCCGTCAGTGCGGTATCGCCGTTCATATAACAGGCCGACACAAAATCAAAACATCCCTGTTTAATTTCGTTCACTTTGGATTGTTGGGCATAGTATATGTCCAACATTGCCTTGTCCAAATAGTCGGCCCAGACATCATCTGCGATTTCTGTACATTTGTCCAGTGCAGGTTCAGCAAATTTTTTTACACGATTTTCAAAGTTGTTCACAAATGAACGATTGGACGTAATCTTGGACAGTTTTTGATCGGCCGCGTCAACCCCATCCGCAAATTTCAACAAGTTGCCCAGTTCATAGAAATTTTCCACCCCGGCGATTGGTGCCCCAGTTGATACGTCGATAAATTCGCCGTTGTCCAAGCATTTGTGATATCCGGCACCACAGACCTCTTCACTTAAAATAGCATTTTCAACTTCGGTCAGGCAGGTTGCCATATCACTGGAATTATGATTCTGGCGATTTTCTACACGGGCTAAATCCAGCATAGCACTGCTTTCGCGGACGGCGGATTTCATTTGTTTCTGTTGATTTTCCAGCGCTGATTGAACAGTGTTACAATCTTGTTCAACAGCCATCAGATATGCAGTTATTGCGCGTTGCAGCTGTGCGTCGGTACAGTCGGCACGTACTGCCTGGCGACATTGGGGATATACCGCGTTATATAGGTTCAGGCCGTTATATGTTGCAATTATCTGGCCGGCGTCGGCGGTACCAAATGCGTTCACCGTGTCAAATGACAAAGTTATACTGTTCAGGTCGGAATACTTTCCGCCAACAGTTGCGTCGTCACCACGGATAGAATTCATAATTGCTTGTAATAACTGCTTTGATGCCGAAGTGTCAGATGTCAGGGCATTTTCACCCTCGGTCGCGGTTTTCATCGCGGTCGCTTGGGCCGCGGTCATACCGACAACGTCCAGGTTTTCCGTGAATACGGTCAGTTGGTCACTGGCGTCTTGCATAATGCTGCGTGTTTCAGCCAGGTCAAATACGCGGTTGCTGCACGAACAACGGCGATAATCATCGTTTTTTAACTGGCAAAATTGATCCATACAGTTGAAATATGCGGTTTTACATTGCTCGTATTCTGCGCCAGTGCGCGTGTCAGCGACAACGTCGGAAACAGTGTCAATCGCGGCACGTGATACAGCCACACCACTGCGTGCCGTTGTTGTGCCGCGTGTCGATGCTGGTACGGCCGTCGCATTGCGTGATACGGTCGCGCCACTGCGCGTCGTTGTGGTTGGGGTGACGGCCTGGGTCGTACGTGCGGTTGCGCTGCGCCCAGTTGTTGTGGAATCGTTGCGTGATATTGTTGCGCCCTGTTGTGCCGTACGCGATGTCAGCGGTTGTGACGTGGCGGTGCGCGCGGTTACGTTGCGTGCGGCGGCGGCCTTGGTCGATGCGGTGCGTGATATTGTTGAGTTGGATGCAGATGCTGTTGCAGATTGTCGATTCGTCGCATTTTCATCACGTACAGCCGCATTGGCGACGCCAATGCACACGGCGAAAATACCGATAAAATGCAGAATTTTCTTCATCTCTGATTAAATGTTAGCAAAATTGCAAATTTCAGGGCAAGCGTTTTTATAGATTATCTATCGATGATTGTTACTTATTCGTTCCGGTTGAACAAAATATGATTTTCTTGTTGCAAAATAATTAAACATAATATATTATATTCAGACGCCTGCGGATATGGCGGAATTGGTAGACGCGCTAGTTTCAGGTACTAGTGGCAGCAATGCCTTGGAGGTTCGAGTCCTCTTATCCGCACCAGTTATGGGGTTGTAGCTCAGTTGATAGAGCGCTACGTTCGCATCGTAGAGGTCGTGGGTTTGAGTCCCATCAGCTCCACCAAGATTTTAACCGTCCGTTTGGGCGGTTTTTTATTGCTTTATTTTTTCAGTATCGCTATATTTTTTGCGAATAAATTCAGGGGGAAAGTATGAATTTTGGGATACTATCCAGCACGTCTATAATCGGATTTATCGCAATGGGGATTTTGTTCGTCCGGTATGCGATGTTTTCTAATGTGCCGTGGTGGGGAAAACTGATGATGCTGGTTCTGTTTACTGGAATTGGATTTTTGCCACAGTTGGGACGATATGAATTTGAAGATTTCTGGGGGCGTGCATATCCGGTTATCTGCAATATAATATCTTTTGTATATATGAGCGCGATTATATTGATGACAATAACGCTGTTGCGTGATGCGGTTTGGATAATTCTGTATCTGTGTGGTGTGGCGCCTAGTCCTATGGATATTACGGTTGTCCTGCGGGTCAACCTGGTGACAGTTGCGGTGGCGGTTGTTATGGGGGCGTACGCATTGTATGCGGGACTGCGTACGCCGGCGGTCAGGATTGTAACCGTAACATCGCCAAAAATTACGGCGGAATATACGGTTGCCGCCCTGCCCGACTTGCATTTTCAGCGGACTATGTCGCCGCGCCGTGTGCAAAAAATTGTCGATAAAACTAATGCACAGAACCCAAATGCCGTTATACTGTTGGGCGATACAATAGATGACGCGCTGGAACGTATTACGGTGCATATGGCACTGTTACAGAACTTATCTGCGCCAGATGGCGTATACTTTGTCACCGGCAATCACGAAACATATTCCGGATATGACGCGTCGGTTGCGGCACTGAAAAATTTGGGATTTACATTTTTGGAAAACAGTGGTGTTTCCCTGCGATCGGATATCTATTTGGGTGGGTTTCCGGATATACATTCGTCCCGGCGCAGCGGCCACCGATATGATATGGCAAAAACATTTGCAGATGCCACACCGGGGCAATTTAGATTGCTGGCGTCACATACACCGGGCAGTTTTCGTGAAAACACGTTTGATTTCGAAATTGCCGGGCATACACACGGTGGCCAGATTATACCGATTATATTTCTGATGTATCTGCACGCGCCATATCTGGCCGGGGAATATGATTTGGGCGACGGTGCGCGCCTGTACGTTTCGCGTGGAATTTCCCAGGGCGGTCCGCAAATGCGTCTGTTTGCACCAACGGAGATAACAATTATAAAACTGACACCACAAATAAAGGAGTAAAATATGAAAAAACTGATTGCGCTGGTTATGGTTGCGTTTTGCGCGCTGGCGGGATGCTCGTCCGATTCCGCGGTTGATACGGCCAAGAAAATGATTGCGGACGGCCGTGCCGAATGCATATTGGTGCGTGATAATGAAATAGTCGCGTTTGAAAGCGGCGGTGGTGTAAATCCGCTGTTACATTTGTATGATACAGCGGCGGACAAAATGGCCGGCGCAACGGTTGTGGACAAAGTAATCGGTCGTGCGGCGGCCTTTATTGCCATAAATGGCGGGGCGACCGCGGTCTATGGTGAATTGATGAGTCAGGACGGCGCAGAATTATTGGCCGCGCATAATATCGCGGTGTCATACGGCACAATGGTTCCGCGGATTTTGAACAGGAACCGTGACGGTCTGTGCCCGTTAGAACAATCCGTGTTGGGTTTTGATGATCCGGTGGCGGCATTGGAAGCGTTGCGTGCGCGGATTGCAGAAATGCAGCAACAATAATAAAACGCGCCAGATATTCAGAAAAATATTGACAAGCGCGCCCGTCGCGCGATAGTATATCTGGCAGATTTGTTGTCCGGGGATATGGCGGAATGGTAGACGCTGAGGACTTAAAATCCTTTGGTTATTGCAACCGTGTGGGTTCGAGTCCCACTATCCCCACCAAATCAATCAAATTTGTATAAACAAACGGGGCAAAATTTCGCCCCGTTTGTTTTTTAGTATAACCTGTGTTTTGTTTCCATTGATACTTTTATCAGGTATTTCTTGTAATCGCTGTCTTTCAGGCCGTCTATTATGCGGTTTAACTGTTTTTTATTGATAAAACCGCGGCGATATGCAATTTCTTCGATACAGGCGATTTTCAGACCCTGGCGTTCTTCCATAATTTGAACAAAGTTGCTGGAATCCATCAAGCTTTTTGGCGTACCCGCGTCCAACCACGCGTTACCGCGCTGCATCGGTACAACGGACATTCTGTGTTCCGCCAGGTACATATTGTTCAAATCGGTGATTTCGTATTCCCCGCGGGCAGACGGTTTTAATGATTTTGCCTTTTCAACCACGTCGCCGGGATAGAAATACAATCCAACAGACGCAAAGTTTGACTTTGGATTTTTTGGCTTTTCTTCGATTGATACGGCGTTCAGTTTGTCGTCAAATTCAACAACACCAAATCTTTCAGGGTCAGATACGTGATATGCAAAGATTGTTGCGCGTTGACCCTGGTTTTTCTGAACCGTTTTGCGGAACCAGGGGAACTGTTCGCCCATATGGAATATGTTATCGCCCAAAATCAGACATACGTCTTGGTTGTTGATAAATTTTTCGCCAATGGTGAATGCCTGGGCAATCCCCTGGGGGCGTTGCTGTATTTCGTAATGGATGCTCATACCCAGCGTGTTGCCATCGCCAAACAGACGTTCGATGTTCGGCGTATCTTGGGGGGTGGATATAATCAGAATATCGCGGATGTCAAACTGCATCAGTGTTGACATAGGATAATAAATCATTGGTTTGTCATATACGGGCAGTAACTGCTTTGAAGTCGTCTTGGTCAACGGGTATAAACGTGTTCCGCTGCCGCCCGCTAAAATGATGCCTTTCATCAAAGTGCTCCCTTGGTATAAAGTGGTGTTTTTTGAAATGATAGACGAATAATGACAAAAATCAACTTTTTGTATATGTTTTTTACTTGCGCCGAATTTGCCAAGGTGCTAGAATACAGTTCGCCTTGTTTTGGGGCGTTGTTTTTGGATGTGTAGCTCAGTTGGTTAGAGCGCTTCGTTCACATCGAAGAGGTCGTTGGTTCGAGTCCAATCACATCCACCAGAATATTAAAAATCCCGCCATTTCGGCGGGGTTTTTATTGAAAATGGGTTTAACGCAATCCCTTGGCGCGGCAACAGGCGGACGCCGCACTGCGCCAATCAGAATATTTTTTGTTCGGGGTGCGTAAATCCTGCCACGCCTGCCAACCGTTACAGGTCTTGTTAGTGCCAGTGCCTGTGCACTTTGCATAGCGGCGCAGTGTACACGTCTTACTTGACGTTTTGCCCGTATCGGTTGTGCATTTTACAACAACCGTTTGATTCTTGGCATCGTTTTTGCCCAATTCTTTGGATGACAATAACTGATAAGCGTTTGCACCGCCGACGGAAACGCCGACCAGACACAGTGCCAATAATAATTTCTTTAACATAACGACGCGCCCCCTTTCATTTGTTATTATAAGTCGTCGCGTAAAAAAATACAATGGGTAATTATTCGTCCGTGTTGCGTGTCGTCCACGGTTCATCGTTCATTACCAGATAGTATAATTCCGGGGTGTCCGAACCAGGATTTCTGATAATCGGCCGCACAACATAAATATCAACGTCGCACGCGTGATTGTTTTCGTCCGCCTGAATTGTGTCCAGATTAAAATGGAATTTGTTCGCAAAATCCATTGCCTGTAAAAACGCGGCGTCGTCATCGGCGGCCGTGTATGCGTCGCCCGCCCACATCAACCACATTCCGTGGTTTATAACGTTTTCTTGACCCTGTAAATCGTCGGCGGATAATAATGTCAATGGCTTAAATTCTATACCACTGGTGAAATCACCGGTGCTTGTTTCCGTCCAGTCATACATACCGCCGACAAACTTCAGCGCGCCGTATATAAATCCGCCGGCACGTTCCAGACGCGCCAGCGCCCCGACATTTGCCAATGTTGATTGAAACAGCCAGTCGCGCACACGTCCGGACAGCGTACTGCTGCGCGCGACACGGGCCGCGCTGCGCAGTTGCGTTGCGCCGGTATTTGCCGCACGAACCGCACGCCAGGTACGCGCAATAATATTGCCGCGTTGCGGAATCCGCCATCCGCGCAGTGTACGTCGATATTGATTTAATGATGAAAATGTTTCTGATGCCTGGCGATATTGGCGCACGTTGTCGTCAGTGTTTTCCAAATTGCGCATTGTGCGGGCATAGTTTTCAACCTCGGCCGATTTGCGGGCGTAACCAGCCGCGTCCGCCACACGGTCAATATTGCGCAGTTCTTCGGCGGCACGTGCATACTGTTGACTGATACGTACATAGTCACGCACAGAATCCGTTTGGCGCAATGTGCGCAATGTGGTACTTAAATTCTTTAATGTTCGTGATGCGCGGGCGGCCTTGGTCGCACCCAGAACAACCGTGCCACCGCCCATTGTTGCAACGGTTATCGCAACGTCCAATCCGATTTCTAAGTATGAAAGCCATTGTAAGTTGGCGTCGCCCGCAACATAGTAGTCATTTGTGTCATCGTCCAGTGCAACCGTTTCGCGCATTGCACGATTTATCATAGTGTTATCATTTGTCAGTGCCGATTTACCAGTGCATTGATTGCCCCGGGGAAATAACGTATCGATATTATCATTTATGTATTTTAGTGATATCGTATTGTTCTTGTTCGGACCGACAAAGTTATCTAACGCTCCGGATTGTACCACCATAATCCCGTACCAGGCGGGATCGGTATTTGTCCAGATTGCGTCGTCATCAGGTGCGCCGACCCGTGGGTTTGGATCGGATGACGGCAATGAACGCTTTTCTGACAGTGTTACACGCTGTTTTAATATTTTGGGCTGTGTTTCGTAATTTACAACAATTTCACGACCCGCTGGAAAAGTATATGTTATCGGCAGAAATTTAATTGTTTCGTCGTCTGCACGCGACGCAATTTCCGGACAGGACAATACAGCACGCAACACATCGGCGTTATTAAATGTCTGATATATCCACTTTTGTATATCCGTTTCGGAATCTGTTTCAGAAACAGCACCGGCGTTTTCACGTAGCGCATTCGCGAACACGGCCGTTGCGCACTGTGTTTCGTCCGGGGTGCGCGTCAGCGGTTCAGACGCCGGTATAAAATCGGTTCCAAAATCCGATGTTCCGTCGCCAATAATTGAAGTTGTGTTTGTTGATGCAGACGCGGGGGTGTTTTGCGCATCTGCACAAAGCGCCACACGTGTGGCGCAAAGTGCAATTACCAAAGATGCAATTATACGAATTTGCATAAAATTTTATTTATTTGTACCCAACATATGTCCGCACATTCTGATAATATTTGTGCGGTACTGCTGCAGTTGTTGTATCAATACATCGTATGGGTTTGCATTTGGGCTTTCTGGTGTTGTGTATGGGTTGACCGGTTCGTTTGTTGATGCGGCGATACAGGTGTTACCACTGCGCGTATAGCCGGAAACGCAATCCCAGTTCCAACAATAGTTTGTTGTATCTGGTATGTATTCGATATATGATTCTATGCCTTCGGCTGGCGCGCCGGATTCCGTACAATAGCGAGCCACGCATTCTGGTTGCCAAAAATCATCAACCCACATTCCGTCCCACCACCCCGCGGCGGTATCGGACCAAGTGGATTCGTCTTTCATTTTTCCCTGTAAACATTGGCGGACACCCGGTGCGGCGATAACATTAGTACCATCCTGTTCCACGCCACAAAACATATAATCGCCGATATTTGCCTGGCGTTCCCCTTGATTGAATACCGTATTACAGCAAGTAAAGATACCTGTCACGGGGTCATACAGACAATCTGTTTCCGAAAACAATTGGGAACCAGATATTAAACCACCGATAACCGCGCCAGCAGCTGCCCCGATACCAGTACCGATTACTGGGAATATACTGCCAATTGATGCGCCGGCAATTGCACCACTGGCCGCGCCACCGGCAACATTCCAACCACTGTGCTCGCTCTGCCCCGCGGTTGATGCATATACGCCGGCTGCGCCACCGGCAATACCCAGTGCGGCGCCCGCCCTTGCAGCCTTTGACATACTGCCCCAATTTGTGCGTGGCGTCGTAGTGCCAGACGAACTTGGTGCAGGACTTGGGGTCGGTGCCGGAGAAGGAGTTGGGGTGGGGGTTGCATTTGGCATACCCGTAACATTTATCAGGCGACCAGTGTTCGCATCACGCCAACGGTGATCAGAAATGCTCTGTACCGGGGTTACGCCAGGGTCGTTCCACATCAAAGCATTTGCATCATCTGCAACGAATAACAATGCAACTGTGGCAAAAAAGACGGCCAAATTTTTGCGCATTTTTAATAAATTCCCTTTAATAATTTTTTGCAATCGTTGAACGGGGTTCCGTCGTTTTTACATTTGTATAGTGTTGCCAGGTCTGTATCAATTGTTGTAAGTTTGGCAATTTCAGATGAGCAATATGCATTTGTACGCTGTTGGTATGCCTCTTCACTTTCTATGTTGATTGTACGGTATGCAGATTTGCCCGTGTATGGCGCATAGCCCGCCGCGTCGTTTTGAATCCGCTGGGTAAATGTCAAATCTGATGCCGATGACGGAAAGTCAGCACGTGCCAATGTTGTATCGCCACCAGTGGTCGCAGATTGCAGTTGTTCCAGTTCCTGTTTGCGTTCAAGCATATCCTGCATCCACGGTTCGCCGTTCCAGGTTGGTAATTGCTGCTGATATGGGTTTTGGAATTCCGCCGGTTGGCCGTTCGTGTTTGTGTTTGGTGTTGTTGCCGCTGGAAATGCAACCGCCCCGCCCGTCGGTACGGCCAGTGCATTTTGGGATACATATTTGCTGAATTCCGTGTCGATATATCCAGCACACGGTGTGACATAGTTGTGATTTGGCAAACTGGCCAACTGTACGGTCAACGTCGGGCGCGCGTCGTCAACGTCAATCCCAACACAGTTGTTGCGCGATGCACAATATGACGACACCAATGCCCCAACAACCGTTTGACAATCGTTTGTATCCACATCGGTACCCTGGACATAAACTGGTACGGGTATACGCTGGTTATACGGGCTGTTCGGGTTCCAAAATGGATTTGATGAATAATTTTGAACATTTTGAATTTGGCCATATTGTGAAAAAGGCGTTGTGGTTGTCGGAAATGTCGTTGCCATTGCCGGCATTGCCCCCAGACCGAATACGGCACCGATTATGGATAATATTTTCGATTTCATTTCTCTGTCCATTATTCCCTGTTTTTAGATTATTATATCAAAAACACCATTGTAATTAAAGACAAAATTCCACCAATAATAAAGAACGGTGCAAACGGGATATATTTTTGTTTCCGGCACAATCCCCATATAATTCCGGCCACGCACGCGACAATCAGTGCCACGGCTAGTCCAACTGTCCCCAACCATATTCCGCCCGCCGCCATCAGTTTTATATCGCCCATACCGATTGGTGCAGGTGCGGCGTTCGATTTATTCTGGTGACGTTGGCGAACGTCAAAAATAAACCCAACACACGCGGCCAGTGCATATCCGAATATTGCCGCAATTACCCCGTCGGCGGGGGATGTCGGCCACGGGAAAAAGTGCGTTATAGCCAATCCAATCAACAGCAGCGGGAACAAATACGCATCTGGTATTATTCGACGGCGCCAATCGGCAACGCAAATACGCCACGCGCATATGGCCGCCACCGCCAACAGCACAATGAAAAAGATATTGTAAATCATATTTTTCCCCCTTGCCTTTCGATTCGAAATTATGTTACAATTATGACGTTATATATAACAAGGATTTTTTGAAATGAGTAAAGGTTGGGATAACGCAACACTTAAAAAGTTAAAGGCGCTGACCGGCAAGGGGCTGTCCACGGCTGAAATTGGTAAACGTCTGGGGATGAGTAAAAATGCCGTTGTTGGCAAATTGAACCGTTTGGGCTGGAATTCCAAGGCCGGTGGTGTTGCGGCGGCGGATAAACCAAAAAAAGCAGAAGCGAAAAAATCGGCGACGAAATCAACTGCTAAAAAGACCACGGCGACACGTGGTGCTGCAAAAAAGCCGGCGACCACATCGCGTACGGGGGCCGCTGCTAAAAAGTCAGTCACTAAACCGGTAAAACCGGTGGAAAAGAAAACTTCGTCCCCGGCCACTGGTGCCAAATCAATGACGAAAAATCTGGCGATGCATCAGCGGATTATTCAGCATTCTTTGGAAATGGCAAATTTGAAGCCAAACCAGTGTCGTTGGCCAATAGGTGACCCAGATTCCGAAGGTTTTCATTTCTGTGGGGCACCGGTGTTTGTTGGCAAGCCGTATTGTTACGAGCACTGTAAACAGGCGTATCAGTTCACGCCACCAAAGAAAAAGCAGGCATAACGCGCACTATCGTTGGACGCGAGTAAAGTGAGAGGGAAAAATGGATAAATCTGTTTTGACGTTCAGGGAATACAATATCGCCGGAAACGTGTTGCGTGCGTATTATGATGCCGATGATAAGTTGGTGTTTGTTTTGGACAGCACGCTGGACGATCGCAAGCCAAATGCTCTTTTGGTGATAAATCCGGTTGGTGACCGCAAATGGGATGACATTTTGGCCAATGATTATAACGTTGATTTGGAAACTGTGCGCCCAAAGAAAAATAATAAATATCAAAAGTTAGATATTGAATACAGCGGCTTGGCTGAATACGACAATTTAATCAACGCATATGAAAATGGCGATGATTTGACGGCGGCGCTGACGGCACTGACTGCTTTTCGTGAAGATTCCGTCCGGCGCGCAGCGACGGAACGTTTGGCCGTTGCAGACGCAAATGCCGAAACTGCACGCGAAACAATCGTCAGAACACGTGAAAGTATTGCCGAACTGCAAACGAAATTACGCCAGTTGCGGGCCAAGTTGTCGCAACAGAAAAAACAGGTCGGACGTGAACCGACAAAAAAGTCGGCGTCTAAAATATTGCGTACTGATGCACAAATTGATGCAACAAATGAAAAACTGCGTCGTGCAAAAAAACGTCTGGATAATGCACAGCGGCGCCTGATTGTTGCGGATGAAGATGCACAAATTGCGCGTGAAATTTTGGCGCGTGCACCGGTTGCTGTTGTGCGTGATGTCGATGTCCCACAGGCACACGATGCTATTCCATCGGTTACAACAACATACAATGTGTCTTATGATACGGATGTGGATTTTGATACGGATGACAAAGAATCCGTGGCTGTTGATTCTGCGCCTGTTGAATCAACTGCGGTTGGTGCACCTGCACATACCAGTGTTGCGGCCGTGGCGTCTGATGATGATGCGGTTGCACGTATGCCTGTTGATGAAGAAGAACGCGTGGAATTTACAGAAAATATAAATGAAGAACCAAAGGCGGAAATAATGGCCGATGAAACAAATAATGATGCGGTAAAACCATTGTTTGATAAAGACCCGGAAATATTGGACGAAGAAATCGCGTTTAAGCCGATTGAGTTTGGGGTTTCCAGTCCGGTGTCTGATGAAGCAAGTCCGGTTACCGACAATCCGGAAGTGTATGAAAATATTATTGATGACAAACCGTTGTCGTTCACACCACCGTCTGATAAGCGTGCGGACAACGCGCCAATAAATGTCAGACCAGTAACTGGTGAAGAAGCACCGCGTGTATCAGATGAAAAAGCAACAACACCGGTTTTGGATACAATTACATCAGTAAATATGCCGACGGCCGCGGATAATTCTGCCCAACAATTAGATTCTGAACTGGTGCCGAATATTTCGCCAGTTGTACCAGATGCAGAATCTGAACCGCTGCCAGCGGCACAAAGTCCAGAACCCCAGGCGCCCGCCACGGCGTCGCCAGCGGTAGATGCAGGGGCGCGCCCTGTCCCGCCGGCGTCAACTGTTTCGGCTGCTGCGTCCGCGCCGCGTCCTGTGTCGCCGATTACTGGTAATGTGGCGCCAAGTAATCCGGCACCGCGTAAACCTACATTAGTTTATTATATAATGTTGGTGTTGTTGATTGGGTTGTCTATATTTACATTGTGGTTGTATCAAAAGAACACCAGTGAAAATGCACCTGATTTAACCGCAACAGTGCCAACCACAACGGAAACCGCACAGGCAGATGATTTAACTGATGCGGACAGTCCGTTTATACCGGAATTGGAAACGCCGGCCGCAGTTGAAACTGTTGAAACGCAAATAACAGTGCCCGTTCCTGTGGAAGAACCCGAACCGGAACCTGTTGCGGAAGAACCGGCCCCCGTGGAAATTCCGGAACCTGAACCTGTGACAGAACCAGAACCGGAACCTGTTGATACACCGGAAACGGTTGCTGAACAAGTGCCAGCAGCTGATGTGGTTGTTGAATCTGTCGCCGTAACCACACCAGTTTCAAGCACTGAACCAAAGCCGGAAATTCCAACTGAAGAAGAAATTTTGGCCAGCAAACCTGCATATAATGTTTCACAAAATGAAAATATGTTTGTCGCAGATGAAAATTACGATACCGAAACATTACGTCAAAATAATATGCAGGTCGTTGATACAGTCGGTCCGTCGATTGTCAGCGCGCCGGTGGAAAATCAATCCGGATTAAATTCATCCCAGGCATCAGTGACGTCCGATGACGGATATGTTCCGCAATCTGTAACGTCCGTGGTGTGGTCGGACACGGTTGAAGATTTGCCGACCTGTCCGGACGGTACGGCGCCGGACGTGAACGGGTGCTGTACTGGTGAAGTTTATACAGATATGGGTGATATGGGATTCAACTGCTGTCCGGAAGCTGGTGGTGATTGTTTCCCGCCGTTGCTGTAAGAAAAATAAAAACCGCGAAAATGCGGTTTTTATTTTGCCTTGAATATTCAAATACTATGCGATAACATATAAAACGTTGACGGGTGTTCCGTCAATGGGGTGTGACTACCCGTGCATAGGCGTCGGAATATAAACCTGTGGCGCGCAAAAATGCGCCCGTTTTAGTATTACGACGAAAAACAAACTCCTGATTTTCGGGTCAGGAGGGTCGCGGAATATCAAATACGCGGCACAATTCCTATGATTGTAGTCAACCTCCTGACCACCAAGTAAAACTGGTGGTTTTTTGTTTCAACAAAAATCAGGAGATTGAATTATGAAAAAACTTTTACTAACAATTACAACGGTTGGGACCATTTGTATAACGTTACCATTTGATACTGCTTATTCGGCAAGTAATCAAAATTGTGAATTATGTGAAATGCTGTTGAAATATGTTGATGAGCAGTGTATGTCATTTGGAAATTGTAGCGAAGAAGAAATCTTAAGCATAATGGATGATGTCGCGAATAGGTTGACAGCGGTTTTGGCCGCCCAAGCAAGACTTTTGATTGAAAGTTACGGAATTGCAATGGCACAGCTTTACAATATGGGGCAAGATCCAGATACAGTATGTACGGTATTGGGTTTATGCTCCGATGGGGGGGGTGGAAATCCGTGCCCCGATTGTACAAACTGTTCATCAACATCGTGGTCTGCCCTGCGAACTGGATATGAATCCAGAATTAGAGCCACGTGTAACTGTGGCATTTGTGATAAAACAACACAATACCGATGTGCTGCGGGATATTATGGAAGAACCATAAACGGTTCATCTGGTTGTACGCGCTGTCCAAACAGTGGTTCGGCCGTGGCCGGTTCAACTGTGATTACGTCGTGTTATTTGCCGTCTGGAACAACCGGAACTGACACAAGTGGAACATATACGTACACTGCAGATTGCTATTACAGTAATTAAAACGAAACCGCCATATTGGCGGTTTCGTTTTTATAATTTTTCAATTACAACGATTGCGGCGGAATAATCGTCCTGGTCGGTTATTGACAGGTGGACAACTGCATCACCACCAGCCAGTTCCTTTAACGCTGCCTTGGCACCGCCGGCCAGCATCAGTTCCGGACGTCCCGCGTCATTATGTGTTACGGATACATCGGAAAAACCAATGTCGTCGCCAAATCCAATCCCCAGTGCCTTTAGACACGCTTCGCGTGCGGCCCAGAAATTTGCCAGATGTTTTTCGGCATTTGCATTGTCGGCGTCGGCATATTCCAGTTCTTTTTTTGTAAATATGCGTTGTTTTTTGAACGCGGACCAATCCAGAAATCTGCCGCATTCGACCAAATCAATTCCAATACCTACTATCACGAATGACTCCCTGGTTATGTTTATTGATATGCGAATACTAGTAACATTTTTCCGATTCGTGCAAGCATAAAATATATTCTTGCTTTTGCGTGAATAGAATTGTATAAATATGCGTACGTCGGGGCGTAGCTCAGCCTGGTAGAGTACTTGCATGGGGTGCAAGGGGTCGCAGGTTCGATTCCTGTCGCCCCGACCATAAATAAAAATAAAACCGCTGATGCGGTTTTATTTTTATTTACAGTGGGTATAACGGTAATCGGCCTTGCATTATTGAAAATAATGCAGTGGTTCGACAATGAGTAGTTGAGCACAAGCAGTGCGCCGTGCGAAACGTCACGAATGCCCCACAGCCACAACGATATTTATATATCGTTGTGCGCGCGGGATTCCTGTCGCCCCGACCATAAATAAAAATAAAACCGCTGATGCGGTTTTGTTTTTATTTACAGTGGGTATAACGGCAAGCGGCCTTGCATTATTTTTATGTATAAAACGTATTTATTTGCACTGTTCGGCAATCATATCGGATATTTGTTGTTCTATTGCAAACTGACGTGCCGACCCCAGTGCACACGGATCACAGTCGCGCCGAATTTGCCCCGGACGGCATACAAATCTTACATCATTACAGGAACCGTTTATACGTGTTGTAATTTTTTCATTTACGTATTGTGTCACCATATCACGGTATTTCTGGGGAATGCTGGCGGCATTATATGCCCACATTTGTGAAACAGCGTTATTTACGCTTTGCACGCACGGGTCGGTGTTTGTTATGCGTATAACATTTTCAACGGTGCCGGACGTTGACTGGCCAGCGCGATTGCGTGCAATAAGTGTCCACGTTATTATCCCAATGCACAGCACCAAAACCAATGCCAGCAATATATAGCGTGCAATTTTGAACGAAGTTGTCTGTAATGCCATTTTTGAATCCTTTGTTATAATATTATCATAAATTGATGATACAATATATTTGTATTTATTCCTGGATAAGGTTTGATTTTTTGTGGTTTATATTTTACAATACCACCCGGCAACAACAAGGAGGCGTCATATGTTTGTAACGGAAAAATTAAAAACGTTTTCTTGGATAAATGTCGGCAACCCCGACCACGATGATTTTGAACGCCTGCAAAGTGAATTCAAAATCGACGAAGATACTATTTCAGATATTTTGGATCCAGACGAACAACCACGGTTCGAGGTTGAAGATGACTATAAGGTCATTATTGTGCGATTTCCGATTATAAATCGTGAAACGGACACATTGTGGCATACTGAACCGTTGTCTATAATTTATTCTGCAAATCGTGTTATAACCGTTTGCCGCAAGCGTTGCGATTTGTTGGACAAAATTAAAAAAGACGAAAAAACATCGCGCGAAGAATTTGTTTTGAATATAATTTATTATATTGCTGAATCTTATTTGCGTTTCTTAAAAGAATTGAATAAGCGTGTTTTGGCGTCTAAAAAAGTATTGCAAGAACGCATACGCAAAAACGAATTGATGGCTTTGTTAGAGGTGGAAAATAGTTATACCTTGTATATGGCGGGACTGAAGGGAAATGTTGCGGTGCTGGATAAATTGGAAAAGGTGCGCGGATTTGTAAAAACCGAAGAAACCAAAGAACTGGCCGAAGATGCGCGTATTGAATTATCCCAGGGTATAGAAGTTGTCGCTTCGTACAGTAAAATGTTGAAGTCCATCAAAGAAACGTTTGAAAGTGTCATCAATATGGATTCAAACACATACATCAATCGGTTGACTATGTGGAATATTATACTGGTTGTTCCGACGGTGATTGTTGGGTACTATGGTATGAATATGGAATTGCCGTTTGCAGAAAACGAGCAAACCGCCACAGCAATATTTGTGCTGATAATGGTGCTGCTGATTGGCTTTGCTATGTTCAGCCTGATACGTCGCCGCGTAGTTTAATTTTATTGTTCCAATGCGGTTAGTATATTTTTGAAGTTTTCATCAACCGGACCGATGACATCAACGTCCGAAAATCGGATTCCCGGTGCGGTGCGCAGCCAGTCAATAGCCGGCATTGTTGTGTTCCAAAAAATATCCAACCGGTTGCGTATTGCCGCATTGTCAGCGTCGTCGGCGCGTCCACCGCCGTCGCGGATTCGTTTTTGTATACGCTGAATCATTATTGATTCCGGCACATTTAGATATAATACGTGTATGTCAAATTTATCTGCGTAATTTTCGACCAACCATTGTGCCTGGGCCAGTGTGCGTGGGAATCCATCCAGTAATAAATCGCGCGCCGGGTCGATGTTTTGCGACACCAGTTTTATCAACATTTCAAACGGCAACAATTCGCCACGTGCCATAATGTCCGCAACGACCCGGTCGGTTGTGGCCGCGTCGCGTAACATCTTTCCTGTTTCAATGTATTTGTAATCGTGGCGTTCACATAACATACGGGCAAATGTGCCCTTGCCTACGCCCTGGCCACCCATAAGAACAATCATTTTTTTCATATGTGGATTTTAACATAAAAAACAGAATCCGGCAAGTGTCGGATTCTGTTTGCAAGAACAAAATATATTTGTCTTATTTTTTGCTGTTTTCAATCGCAGCACCCAGAATGTCGCCCAGAACAGAGCCACTGTCGGCCTGGTTGGCGTATTCTTTGACCGCCTGCTTTTCCAGCGTCACCTGCAGTGCGCGGATAGACAGTTTGACAACGTTGTTGTCAACGGAAACAACAGATGCTTCGACTGTGTCGCCGATTTTGAACTTGCTGGTGTCCTGTTCGGACTTTTCACGCGACAGGTCTGTACGACGGATTACGCCCTTGATATCGTTCGGCAATGCCAAAATCAATTCATCAGGTGTAACTTCGGATACAGTACCGGAAACAACGGCGCCCTTTTTCAAAGACGCATTGTTGCTGTCTGCGCCCTCGGTCAACTGTTTGATGCCCAGGGTGATACGTTCTTTTTCCGGATTGATGTCCAGAATCTTGGCGGTTACTTCCTGGCCACGAACGAACTTTTTCAGTTCTTCTTCGTCCAGTTTATTCCAAGACAGGTCGGAAATGTGAACCATACCGTCCAATTCCGGTGTCAATGCCACAAACAGACCAAATTCAGTCGTGTTTTTAATTGGACCAGTGACGACGTCGCCAACGTTGTGGGTTTCGGCAAACTGCTTCCACGGATTCGGCTGCAGCTGTTTATAGCCCAACGAAATACGACGCTTTTCCTGGTCGATACCCAGAACAACAACGTTCACATCCTGGCCCACCTGCAAAACTTTGCTGGGGTGGATGTTTTTGTTTGTCCAGGACAGTTCAGACATATGAACCAGACCTTCGATATTATTACCCAGGTCGATAAATGCACCGTAATCAGTCAAAGATGATACTTTGCCCGATACTGTGTCGCCGACGTTGAACGCACGGGACGCATTTTCCCACGGGTCTTCTTCCAACTGTTTCGCGCCCAGCGATATACGGTGGGATTCTGGATCGAATTGGATAACCTTGACCTTGATTTTCTGGCCGACGTGAACCAGTTCGCGCGGATGATTTACGCGTTTCCACGACAAATCCGTCACGTGCAACAGTCCGTCAATGCCGCCCAGGTCGACAAACACACCGTAATCAGTGATGTTTTTAACCGTACCTTCGATAACGGCACCCAGTGATATGTTCTTCATCGCTTCGCGTTGTGCGGCCGCAATAGTGTCCGCCTGAATCGCGCGACGTGAAACAATCGCGTTTGTGCGCAGTGCGTCCATTTTCAATACGCGGAATTTGTCTTTCAAACCAATCAGCGATTTCGGATCGCGAACCGGTTTGTGATCAACCTGGCTGGACGGCATAAATGCAAACACGCCGTTGATGTCAACGGTATAGCCACCGCGAACAACATCAATAATTGTACCTTCGGGATCAATACCTTCGGCAACGGTTTTTTCCAGTTCTTTCCACGCTTTTTCAGCACGCGCCTTGGTATAGGACAGGACGGCTGTACCTTCGCGGGATTCATAGCGTTCGACAAAAACGTCGATAATGTCGCCAACCGCCGGTACGGATGCGCCAAATTCCTTTAACGGAACGCGGCCTTCGGATTTCAGACCAACGTCAACAATCGCGAAATCACCGCGAATATCTTTGACGGTGCCCTTGGTTGCGTAACCCTGCAAAGTTTCCTGGGTTCCATAGTCCTTGGTGAACATCTGGACGAAATCTTCGCCGGATATCGGATTAAATAAATCTTTGGATAAATCTTTCATAAAGAAGTTCATACAAAGTTGGCCGTCGCATATCTGTAAATAATGCGAGGACTTGTGGGGTTATTCGGATTGATAATGCGCCCACCCGCAAAATCAGACGGATTATACGGGATTTTTTTCGAAAAAGCAAGTAATTATAAAAATAAAAACGGCGTCAAATGACGCCATTTGGTTATTTGGCAATTATTCGTGCACGTTCACCATAATCGGCGTCCAGGACATATACCGATTGACCGACTGAAAATTTAACATCGTTACCCTGGGTCAGTGTCACGGCTTTGCCAGAATCCAGTTTTACAATGTATTCTATACCACCCTGTGCGGACAGACCCTCTTGTGCTTTGCCACCCAGATATCCGCCCAATACGGCGCCGCCCACCGCACCGATGGTTTGTGTCAGTGCATTGTCACTGATTTGGCCGCCAGCGACACCGCCGATAATTCCACCGGCTAATTGACCGACGTCACCGTTTTCGGTCGCGATTGTAACCGGGCGCGCACTGATAATGACGCCTTCGGATACAGTGTTCACATTGCCCGCCCCAGATGTTTCATATCTGTCCAAATCCAGATTTGCACCGCACGCGGTCAGTGCCACAACCATAAATAATGCGAAAAATTTTTTCATAATATATACCCTGCTTTATTGTCAATCAATAATACCATCGGTTTATTTATTTTGCAACAGGTGTCGTTTTTGTTCAAATAAAAAAACGCCCAGACGGGCGCTTTTTTTATTTTGTTTTTGTCTGCATCGTTGATGCGACCATTGCTTCAAATTGACTTTTGGTTATTTTATACAGCACATTTATTGGTGTGCCGGACGCGGACGAATTATGATATACCTGTAAAACTTCGGACGAGCCCAGGCGCTTTGTGTCGCGAATGTTGCCACGGTCGTCAATAATGCCGTTTAATTTGTCGGTTTGAAACGACCAGGACAAATCCATAACTAATCCAGGATTTATGCTTTGTGGAATCAGTGTGCTTGTTTCCGGGTCATACGGCAGATTGTATTTTTTGTGTATGCTTATGTAACCAGGTAATTTTCTAAACAGGCGACCTGTACGCGGGTCGTATTCATAGTATTGGCCGGATAAAATATAATCCTGGGCGGCCAGTGATGTGCGTAAAATCATATCTGCATTTGCGGCAAAAAATTGTGGGTTCAGTCGTTCCAACATCAGCATACGCAATGCATAAATAGGTACAAGTTTTGTTTCCATAATCAAAACTCCTTGGATAAAACTCAAACGCATAATTTATAGCACTGTTTGGAAATATGTCAAATTCTATTTTGAAAATAAAAAAGTCCCAATTTTTGGGACTTTTTTATTTATCGTGCCACTTCGCCGCGTAATTTTTCGTGACAAATATAATTTTTTAATACAAATCCGCCCTGCGCCGACCAATTCAGCATACCGCGCCAGTTGTCGTCTGGTATTTCAACGGTTGGCAAAGGATACGGTTTGCGTTTCAGTTGTTCGCGAACCTGGGGAATATGATTTTGATAAATGTGCGCATCGTGCAATTCACCCTTTAGCATCCCGGGTTTCAGCCCTGCTTCCTTGGCATACAATAACAACAGCAATGCATAGCTGGCAATATTATACGGCACGCCCAGGAACATATCACAAGAACGCTGGGTCCATATTAAAGATAGTTTTCCATCGCGCACAACCAGCTGGTGCATAACGTGGCACGGTGGCAACGCCATTTGCGGTATGGCGACCGGATTCCACGCACTGACCAGTATACGACGGTCGTTTGGATTGTTTTTTAATTTATAAATTGCATTTTGAACTTGGTCTATGCCCGGATTTTTTGGATTAAAGTTATCCGTTGGATTTTTATTTATACGGTTTTCGTTCCATACGTATTCGCCGCCAAAATGACGCCATTGGAAACCATAAATTGGCCCCAGGTCGCGTTCAGAATCCATAATTGCATTTCGTATATTAGTTTTTTCGTCGTCGGTAAGATTTGGTAAATTATTGGTTGCAATATTGTATTTTTGTTCAACCTTTACCGGGTTTGCCCATTCGTCCCATATATGGCATTTTCTGTCCTGTAACCAGCGTTTGTCCGTGATTCCGTGCAAGAAAAATTCCAGTTCGGTTGCTATGTTTTTCAGCCCCATTTTTTTGGTTGTAACCAATGGAAAGCCAGTTGACATATCGTGTTCAAACACGGCGCCGGCGGACAGACCAATGTCCGGAATACCCGTACGGTTCATACGCAAATCCGTGGCGTTTGTCATAATATTGTCCAAAATATCTAAATATGCCTTCATTGTTTTAATCCTTTATCCTTTGATAAAAAACTACACGCGCAAATGCGCGTGTGTTATTTACTAGCGAACAGGTGCCTGCTGAAACAGTTCTTCAGGTTTTACGGCCTTTTCTTTTGTCTTGACGTGTGTCAGCATTGCGTCCAGTGCCTTGCGTTCGAAAATCATCCCGCGCAGCATTGCCAACGCATTTTGATTCTTGTTATAGAATTCAAATACCTGTTTCGGATCAGGATAGCGGGCGGCTTCGGCCCAGACGGCCTGTTGCAAATCGTCGCGTGTAACCTCTACTTTGTTCTGGGTGCCCCATTCTGCCAGTATCAGTCCCAATTTAACGCGGCGTTCGGCGTCCTTGCGTTCCTTTTTTTCATCCCATTTATGGTCGTTGCCGCAATCGCCATTGCAGTTCGCGTGGGTGCGGTCGTGTTCCTGTTTGGCCATATTTAATTCTTGGTCAACCAGAACATCTGGCAAATCCAATTTAACCTTGTCCGCCAATATGTCCAACAATTCATTGCGCATTTCGCGTTTTGCGGCCTCTTCGTATTGTTCGTTCAGGATTGTGCGAATATGTTCACGCAATTTTTCAACGGATTCGTGACCGACGGATTTCGCCAGTTCGTCGTTCAATTCCGGCAGAGTATGTTTGCGAACTTCGTGTACCTTTACCGCAAAGCGCGCGTCTTTACCCGCCAGATTGGCCGCGTGATATTCGTCTGGGAATTTTACGTTGACGTCAAATTCGTCACCGGCACGGTGACCAATAACCTGGTCTTCAAATCCCGGAATAAACGCGCCAGAGCCCAATACCAAGTGATGCTTTTCCGCGGCGCCACCATCAAATGCGGTGTCACCCAGGAATCCCTTGAAATCAATGACAGCGGTGTCGCCGTTCTGGGCAACATAATCGTCAGGTTGTTTTTCTGCAACACTGCGCGATTTGCGGATGTTTTCCAGTGATTTTTCAACCTCGGCTTCGTCCAGTTTGGTTGTCTTTTTTGTTACTGTGAATTTTTCCAGGTCAATCGCCGGCAATGTCGGCAGAATATCAAATTCCAGTGTGTATTCAGCATCCTTGCCAATTTCCCAACCCGCCAAATCGGCCTTTGGCGTGCCGGCCAGGCGAATTTTTTTGTCCGCAATGTATTCGTTCAAATCGCGGTTCATCAGCTTGTCAATGGCTTCGCCCATTGCAGATGCGTTGTATTTCTGGCGCAGGATATTCAATGGAATATGTCCCGGACGAAATCCTGGCATTTTGGCCTTTTTACCGTATTCGACCAGTATTTCATCGGCCGCGGTTTGTAATTCGTCGGCAGAAATCAGCCCGTTTACGGTATAGTGCAAATCTTTGATTTTTTCTTTTTTGAACATTGTGTTTCCCCTAAAAATAACAAATTGCTGTGTGATTATACACAGTTTTTTTATAAACGCAATAATAAGTTTGCACGACCGCGCGTCTTTTTATTTTCTTGTATTTATTTATGTGGGGTTGCAGCCGCTGTCCCAGTAACGGTTCATCCACTGCGGGCGCAACGGCAATCACGTCGTGTTATTTGCCGTCTGGCACCACCGGCAGTGACAGTACCGGTTCATACACATATACGTCTAATTGTTATTACAGTAACTAATAATAAAAAATCCCGCAGGTTGCGGGATTTTTGTCTGAACAAACGGTTTAACGTTTGCTGAACTGTGTGGAACGACGCGCCTTGTGACGACCAAAGTGCTTACGTTCAACAACACGACTGTCGCGTGTCAGGAATCCGGCCGCCTTCAGCGTCTTGCGTAAATCCGGTTCCGCTTTTTCCAATGCTTTGGAAATACCGTGTTTTACGGCACCCGCCTGGCCAGACAAACCACCGCCAGCGACGATTGCGTGAACATCGTATGCGGTTTCACGTTTTGTAATGCCAAACGGTTGTGCGATAATCATTTGCAGCACCGGACGGCGGAAATATTCATCCATCGGAATTCCGTTGACGATAATTTGACCCTTGCCCGCAATCAGATATACGCGTGCAATGGAATCCTTGCGCTTGCCCGTGGCGTATGTCGCATTAGACAATTTTACGTCAGCCACCGCTTTCTTCGCGGTCGTTTTTGCCGGGGCGGCCCGTTTAGTTGTTTTTGCGGCTGTCTTGGTCGCAGTTTTCTTTGCTTCTGTCATTATTCGCCCCTTTTATTTTTACGATTCAGTTCGGCAAAATTGATAACAATCGGATTTTGTGCCGCGTGCTTGTGTTCCGGTCCCGCATATACGTGCAGTTTGGTCAAACGTTTGTTCGCCAATGCAACTGCGGTGCGACGGCCCATCATACGCTTTACCGCGTTGGTGACCAGTTTTTCCGGTTTTTCACTGCGCATCTGACCCAAGGTGCGTTCCTTGGTGCTGCCCGTCCACAGGGAATGCCAAAAGAACTTGGTTTTGTCAGCTTTTTTGCCAGACAGTGCAACCTTGTCCGCATTGATGATGATAACGTGATCGCCACAATCCATATTCGGCGTCCACGTCGGCTTGTTTTTACCACGCAGGATGTTCGCAGTATACGCCGCCAAACGACCCAGCGTGCAATCGGTTGCGTCAATCAGATACCATTTGGCGTCCAATTCACACTTTTTTAACGATTTTGTCGCTGCCATAGTTTTTTACCTTTTATTAAAATTTAGCGGGACTATTATGCCCCGCCATACCAGAAAAGTCAAGAAAAATCGATGCGGTATTATTGTACCGTATTGTGTGGCTACATTTCATCTGGGATTTTCAATCCCATTAAATCGATTGCTGTGGCCAATGTGTCGCGTGCAATACGGGCTATTTTCAGTCGATGTCCCCGTGTTACATCGTCCACATCGTCGCGCAGTATTGGGCAGTTATGATAAAAACTGTTCGCCAACTGGCACAAATCATACGCATAATTTGCAATCATATCTGTTGCGCGGTTGTCAAACGCACTTTGCACCGTGCGTTCAAAGTCCAATGTTTCAACCAGCAAATTGCGTTCATCATCGGTCAGTGTTTTCGCGGTATCAACGTCGAACGTGTCCCCTGCCCGTTTTAATACGCTGTTCAGACGTACTGCCGTGTACAGGATGTATGGGCCGGTGCGTCCCTCAAAACTGGTGATTTGATTTGGGTCGAATATATAATCGGAACGTACATCGTGCAGTAAATCATTAAACTTTACCGCCGCCAATGCAATTGATGCGATTGTGTCATCGTCCAGTTCTTTGCCGGCGTCTGCGACACGTGCGCGCACGGCATCGTTCACCATATCCAATATATCCAGTAATTCGGCAACACCACCGTCACGTGTTTTGAACGGCTTGCCGTCCGAACCCGTCAATGCGCCAAAGCCGGTGTGAAACAGTTCGGCGTTTGTCAATCCAGCCATTTTTGCGACACGAAAAACCTGTTGAAAGTGCAGATTTTGCCGTGAATCCGTAAAGTAGCCGATTATATCCGGCGTGTCGGTTTTGGTGCGATAATATATTGCAGACAAATCGGCCGCGGCGTATGTTTGTGTGTCCGAACTGGTGCGGAACATCAGCGGCGGCATTGGCGCGGTGTCATCGTCGGTGCGTACATTTACAATCATCGCGCCGTCGGATTCGACCAGCAATCCTTTATCTTCCAATATTTTTTGTGTATCGGCGACATACGGCGCAACCCCGCGTTCACCCATAGTTGCGTCAAACGGCAGCAGATTCAACCGGTGTAACACCATATCCATCTGATTCAAAGATATTTTCATAAAATCATCGTAAATTTTGCGATATTCCGGATTGCCTGATTGTAATTCAGCGGTAACTTCTTTGGCGCGCGCCATCCAGGCGTCGTCTGATTTTGCACGTGCGGTGGATTCTGGATAGATTTTGTTTAATTCATCCGCGTTTTTTGGCATACCGTATTCTAAAATCCACGCGATAATCAATCCCATAGGACGCCCCCAATCGCCAATGTGATTGTAACTTTTGGTTGTGTGTCCCAAATATTTTGCAATACGGTTAAACGTGTCACCAACAATAGACGTACGCAGGTGGCCAATGTGTAATGCCTTGCCCACGTTATAGCCACCGTAATCTAAATCAATTTTTTTTGGTGTGTCGGTTTTTACATTGTGTGGTTTGGCGGCCGCGTCCCATATAAAATCATCACGCAGTTTTAGGTTTATAAATCCCGGTCCCGCGATTGATGCGTCGGCAACAAAGTCCAATTCCTGTAACTGGGGCAGAATTTCCGCCGCCAATTCACGTGGATTTTTCCCGGCACTTTTTGCCATAACCATTGCGGCGTTTGTTGAAAAATCACCAAATGCACGATTGCGTGGAACTTCCAGATTTGCGGTGAATCCCAGTTTGTTGTTTATTGATTCTGATACGTATTTATACAAATTCATTTTTTATATCCGTCAAAATTATATCGGTAATACTATACGAACCTTTAGCCCGCCCAGATCGCTGTTTTCCAAGAATAACTGCCCACCGTGGTTTTCAATCGCGGTTTGTGCAATTGACAACCCCAGACCGGTTCCGCCGGTTTTTTCACTGCGTGATTCATCAAGACGTACAAACGGACGCATTGCATCGCGTTTTTTATCGTCCGGAATGCCGGGGCCGTCGTCTTCGATAATAACCTCTACCTGGTCGGGAGTATCGTGTTCGGTTATGCGAATTGTCTTTTTGGCATAACGCGCCGCATTTTCAATAATATTGCTAAATGCGCGTGCCAATGCCATCGGACGTGCATAGAATTGTGCCGGTTCGTCCGGAAATTCGGTTTGAATATCCTTGTCCGGGGCGGCGTCGCGCGCAATACGCAACAGCATAGCGGGCAGTTCAGTTGCCTGTTCTATTTCCGGAATTTCACCACGTGCAAACGCCAGATATCCGTTCACCATTTCTGTCATACGGTCGATGTCCTGTAACAAATCTTCTTGAGATGCGGATCCCGTTTCCACGGCCAGACGCATACGTGTTAGTGGTGTTTTCAAATCGTGGCTGACCGCGTTCAACATATCCGTACGTGTGCGGTTATAGCGATTCAGGCGTTCCTTCATCGTAATCATTGCAGCAGCGGCTTCACGTATTTCTTTGGAACCGGTCGGTTGGAATCCAGGGGCGTCCAATCCGCGGCCAAATCGACCAGCTGCCTTGGCAATGCGTCTGATACTGCGCGTGTGCATAATGATGAACGGCGTAATCAGTATCGATACAATCAATATTGAACCAATCAACCATATAATAAATACTTCCGTACTGGTGGAATAAATGCGATACAGCGATGTACCAAACGTCGCGATTTTACCGTCGTTTGTCGGCACGTCAACAAATACCAGGCGTTTGCCTTTGTCTATATATATCTGAGCCGGCCGTTTCAGGCGGTTGGACAGTTCACTGGCCAACAATCCCGCTTCACGTGATTCATTATCATTTTTGCTGGGGCGGTTTAATTTTGAATTTATTGAAACGTTTATGCCCATATCGCGCGCCATTGTTTTGGCGGTGTCTGTATTGTTGTCATCAATAAAGTTCATCATTGTGACGATTTCAACCGCCAAACTGCGTGCCAGTGTTGCGTGGACGCGTGCCCAATGGTTGCCAAAAAATACGTTGGCGATGATAACCTGGGCTATAATCAGGGGTATCAGAATCATCAAAATTGTGCGCCATAAAAAACTGCGTGGTATCAATCTCATTTTTCATCACCATTGTTGTTACTACTCGGGCGGATATGAACCAGTTTATACCCGCGACCGCGTATTGTAATTATGTCTATATCCGATAATACAACATTTAATTTATTGCGCAAGCGTTTTGCAACCATCGGTGTTGCCGGTGTTATGTTTCCAAATGGCGTTGTCAGCCCCCGCAACAGTTTCTTTTCTTCGCCGGATAATGGCAAAATACGGGGTGCACTGCCCGGTTTTTGTGGGTCTGTTATAAAAAATTCTTCGTCGGTAAATATCAGACCGCCCGGTAATCGGTCGTCCGGCAATTCGTTGTTTTTGATTATATTGTTCAGTCGCAGAATCAGTTCGCGTAACTGAAATGGCTTTGCCAGATAGTCGTTTGCCCCGCCCGCCAGGCCGTCAATCGCATTTTCCGCACCTGACATTGCGGTAAGCATTATTACCGGAATCATAACGCCACGTGCACGCAGGTCGCGCAGAAATGTCAATCCGTCGCGTCCCGCCATCATTCTGTCCAGCACGATTGCGTCCGCAATAACGTGGGCCAGGATTTTATCGCCTTCTTCGGCACTGGGGGCGGTCAGGACATTAAAACCATTGTCGCGCAATCCGCGTGCCAGCGTTTTGCGCAACATATCGTCATCATCAATAATTAAAACTGTTTTGTTCATAAGAATAATAAATTTCGCATTTTCGGCGTTGCCGCCGGCGAATTTATTTTTTCAGCGGTTCAACCGCATATTCGCCGGGTTGTATCGTCATCATAGAATTTGCACCGGCAATATCGTCTTCACCAGTAACGGCGGCGCGGAACTGCATACCACCAGTGGTAAATTCCGTTTTGAACAGTGCGTATCCGGTGCCACCACCAGTTGTCGGCCCCTGCATCCCCAATGAATAATAGCCGCCCAAAATGCCATAGTCCAAATCGATATAGTCGATGCTGACCAACAGCGACACGTTGCTTAAACCATCGCTGGTCATATTACAGGTAAATTCGCGGTTGGACAGGGTTGCCTGGGAATTTATTGGAACAACGATATCCATAATTGTCGGTTCGCACGTGCGCGCGATTCCATTGACCAGGAATTCGTATGTCATACTGACCGTCGCCTTGGACAGGCCGGTTGAAACGTTCACCTGGGAAATTGTTGCCTTGGGGATTTTAACCAGGGCGTTGGCGATGCCGCTGCGTACAGGGAACGATATTCCGGACTGCAGACAGTCGCGTGAAAACGGATCTGCTTCACAGATATAGACGCGTGAATATTCGTTCATCATAAACATATTCGCCAAACTGTTAAACAAGAACGTACGTGTTATACGGTCGTTCAGGCGTGTGCACCCGAAATTACGGCATATAATCATCGGGCGGTCGGCAAACGATACCCCCGGATGCAACATAGATTCAAATTGACGCGCTTCTTCTATATTAAAATCATAATCCAAACTGTCGGCCCGGTTCATAAACTCCGTTTCTGGTATAAAATTGGGGTCATCCGGATATGCATAATAAGATTGTACCGGTGTTTCCGTATAAATTGTTTGGAAGTTATCATACACGACCGTTTCATCCGTTGTTGCAGCGTGCACATTAAAAACAACCAATCCGGCAAACATCGCCATTAAAATAAATCTAGCCATAACAAAGCCCTTTTTCTCTCTGATAAATCTTAAAACAATATCGCCCGCTATGTCAAAGCAAAAATTTCTGTTGAAAATCGCACTGCGTTTGTTCTATAAGTAACGATAGAATAATAATTAAATTAAAGCAAGAAAGGCGATATTATGGTTGATATTATGATTTCCGGCGAAGCGGGTAAATTGCACGCGGTGTACCATAAATCAGACACGCTGGCCGCCCCGTTGGCGGTGGTGCTGTCCGGTAATCCGCGTCAGAAATACCATATGAACGATCGTGTTTCATACGCAATGTTTCGCGCATTTATGGATGCGGGATTTTCTGTTGTGCGTTTTGATTATCGTGGCGTTGGTTATTCCGAGGGCGCAATCGGCACCACATCTGAAAATATGCTGGATATAGCAACGGTAATTGATTGGATTCAAAACAGAAACGAGGACAGCGACCGTATATGGCTGGCGGGCAATCAGTTGGGGGCCTGGTATGTTTTGCAGGCGATGATGCGCCGGCCAGAGGTTTCTGGGTTTGCACTGGTATCGCCGGATCCGTCCGTGTCGGACTTTGCATTTTTATCGCCGCGTCCGAACCGCGGACTGTTGTTGCAGGGCGCAAACGAGTCGGATGAAGCCAAGGCATTTGCCACACATCTGACACAGGTGCTGAAAAAACAGGCGCAGATAGATTTGGAAACCATACGTGTTAAAAATGCGGATGAACATTATTCTCAGCCAGCAGACCTGCGTCAAATGTATAATGATTTGAAGGCATATGTCGGACGTGAAAATGCAGATAACAAGTTATTATAAAATATGCAAAACAAAGATAGATTTTTAGACCCAAATATCCCAGACGAAATGGCGGCGTCAATTCGTCCGCGTGTGTTGTCTGATTTTATCGGACACGACGGGTTGAAGCAAAACCTGTCTGTGTTTATATCTGGGGCAAAGTCCCGTGGTGAAGCAATGGACCACGTTTTGCTGTATGGACCGCCGGGGTTGGGTAAAACCACGCTGGCGCATATTGTTGCAAACGAATTGGGTACGAATTTCCGTGCGACGGCGGCGCCTATGCTGACCAAACAAGGTGACTTGGCAGCGATTTTAACGTCGCTGGAACCGATGGATGTTTTGTTTATTGATGAAATTCATCGTTTGCCGACGGCAATCGAAGAAGTTTTGTATTCCGCAATGGAAGATTTCAAACTGGATATAATGCTGGGTGAAGGGCCGTCCGCGAAAAGTGTGCGGATTGACCTGCCCCCGTTTACGCTGGTGGGTGCGACAACGCGTACGGGATTGCTGTCAAATCCGTTGCGTGACCGGTTTGGAATAGATTTACGCCTGTCATTTTATTCGCCGGACGATTTGGCCAAGATTATAATGCGCAGCGCAAATATATTGGGCACACCGATTGATGCCGACGGTGCCGCAATGTTGGCGCGCAGTGCACGCGGCACACCACGTATCGCAAACCGATTGCTGAAACGCGCGCGTGATTTCGCCGCCGCATTGGGGCGTGACACGATTTCAACCGATACAATAAAGACAACATTGGTGCAACTGCATATAGATGCGGGTGGCTTGGATGAATTAGATCGCGAATATATGAGTGCAATAATACGGCACTATGCCGGTGGGCCAGTTGGCATTGAAAATTTGGCCGCGGCATTATCCGAACCCGCCGATACCATAGAAGATGTTATTGAACCATATCTGATGCAGTTGGGCTTTATCCAGCGCACACCACGGGGACGCATTGTGACCGATGCGGGTTATGCGCATTTGGGATTGGTCAAATAAATTTACAAATATTACAAGGGGACAAAGTAAAATGAAAATTCATAAATTTCCATTTGCGATTGCATATGCGGATACTGATGCCGGTGGCATAGTGTATCACGGTCGCTATATTGAAATTGCCGAACGTGCGCGTATGGATATATTGCGCGGAATTAAATTTCCGGACGGTGATGTTGGCTTTGTTGTGCGGGATTTAAGTATAAGGTATGTGCATCCGCTGTTTTTATCGGACACAGTTATTGTTGAAACTGCTGTGACTAAATTGGGGGCGGCGTCGCTGTCTGTTGAACAAAAGTTCGTGAAAGACGGTGTGATTTGTGCTATACTTACTGGAACGGCGGCATATATCGGTGCCAATATGATGCCAAAGCGTATACCGGACAGCGTCGCCGAACCGTTCAGGGAATAAATAATTTTTTAACCAAGGGTAATTATAATGACAAATGCTTTTTCTTTGACGACGTTATTTACTGGCGACTTGATGACGTTGTTCATTTCGTTGGTGTTGGTGTTAGGCAGCATTATGTCCTGGGCTGTGATTGTTGAAAAAATCCGCCTGTGGCATTTTCAGAAAAAACATCCGGTACAGATTAAAAACAGTGACAATTTATCTTTGATTGCAGATAAATTGATACGTCCATTTGATAGAAATCTGTGGTTCTTGTCAATGGTGTCGTATGTTGCGCCATTTATCGGACTGTTTGGAACTATTTGGGGGGTTATGGATTCGTTTGCATCAATTGGTGTGAACCAGTCCGTTTCAATCGGTGTTATTGCGCCTGGATTGGCAACTGCATTGGGAACAACGGCGTTGGGGCTGATTGCGGCGGTGCCGGCGGCAATCGCGTATCAGTATTTTAGTAAAAAATCAGACGACCTGTACGACGTTTTAACCGAACGGGTCAAAGAATTGAAAGCCGGAAAATACGACAAACGCAAATAGGTATCAAAATGACGCGCAGAAGAAACAGAAACACAGATGTCAATATATCACTGACACCAATGATAGACATTATGACGGTGCTGTTGGCTGTGTTTATGGTGACAACGCCGATGCTGACCACGGGGATTGATTTGAATCTGCCGCGGGCGGGCACGTCGGCATTGACCGGAAACGATCACGCAATTCAAATCAGTGTCGATGCCACAGGCGAATATTATGTCGGTGAAACAAAATTATCGCGCGATGACGCGGTTCGTCGCGTTGTCGCAATGCGTGGCGAAAACCCGGATTTGACAATTATGATAAATGGGGACGCGTCGGCGGACTATGGCGCGGTGATGTCCATTATGGGAAAACTGAAAGACGCCGGTTTCCAGCGTGTTGGTTTGCGTACTCAACTGGATGTAGAATAAACAGATATGAATTTTGGCAATCGATTTTCATCAGAAAATTTCTTGATATCCGTGTGTGGGCACTTGGCACTGATTGCGATAATGGTGACGTCGTTCGCCGTTGTTGTTGATCGTGCAATGACCGTGGCGTCCGATCGCATAGAAATACTGGAAATCGATTTGGATTCTGTGCGTGTAAGTGGTGATGAAACTATTTTGTATAATGTCAATGCAGATTCTGAACCAGAAACACCCGATGACACAGATGTGTCAAATCAAAGTGACAACGATGCGGCATCCGTGGCCGATCCGGAACCAGAACACGCACCAATAGAAACGGAACCGGAACAAATAACTGTCCCAAGTTTGGTTGAAGAAACGCCAATCGCCCCGGACGTGCCGGATCCAGTTGTGAAAACAGTTGAAGACGAACCAAAACCGACCCCATCTGAAACGGAAAAGCCAAAGAAGAAAAAAACAGTTATACGCGTAAACCGTGAATCTGTGTCACTGAATCGCACGTTGACGGTGTCGGTGGTTGATGCGCTGCGTGTGGCGATGACGCGTTGTTGGACAATAGATACAACACGCGCGGATATTGGCGATATTCGTGCGGTGGCGCATTTGACGATGCGTCGTAATGGTACTGTGCGTGATGTATGGTTTGAATCGGCGGCGCGTGCGGAAACAGATCCAGCGTTTGCGTATGTCCTGGACACAATACGCAGTGCGATAAACGTGTGCCAGCCGTTTAAGATGCTGCCGGAAAATGAGTTTGATAAGTGGGAAAAAATACAACTGACCTTTTACCCGACCCAGGGCAAGGTTATGTAAAAATCCCGCCAATGACGGGATTTTTATTTTTTACATAAGCATAAACCGTCAGCTAGTTTCTAATAATAAATATTTTTTATTTTTGCGGTTGCCCCGCATTATGATTTTTTGCTATTGTGCCGGTATGGCAAATCAATTCGTTCATCTTCGCACGCATTCGCGTATTTCTATTGGTGCCGGAACGCTGAAAATAAAGCAAATCCCGGAGTTGTGTATTGCAAATAATATGACGGCGTGCGCCCTGACGGATACTAATATGATGTCCGGTTGTGCCGAATTTTCCGATGTTATGCCCAAAAATAAGGTGCAGCCCATAATCGGTACTGAAATAACATTAAATCAGCATACGGTTGACCCAAAAATTCTGCGTCAAAATGCCCTGTCGCGGATTGTGTTGTTGGCGCAAAATCACGACGGATATCTGAATCTGTGTGAATTGAGCCGTATTATGTATATGCGGGCTGATAATCATCATTTGGGGCCGTATATAACGTTTGAAGAACTGGCGTCGCACAGTGGGGGACTGATTTGTTTGTCCGGTGCGCATACCGGGCCGATTGGTATGGCGATTCTGAATGCTCAGGACGGCCAGGCACGTCAATATGCGAATCAGTTGCTGGATATATTTGGCGACCGATTCTATATGGAAATTCAACGGCACGGATTGGCCGACGAAATTAAAACAGAACCGGGATTTTTGAAAATCGCGCTGGATATGAATATTCCGATTGTCGCGACAAATGATGTTGAATTTGCTGCGTCACGCGATTATGAGGCCGAAGATGCGTTGAGTTGTGTTCTGGGGCAGACCAAGGTTATTGACCCCGACCGTCCGCGTAAATCGTCAGAACAGTATTTCAAAACAGCCGACGAAATGGCAGAACTGTTTTCCGATTTGCCAGAAGCCATAGAAAACACCGTCGTAATTTCTCAGCGTTGCGGGTTTATGGTGAACGTTCACGAAAAGCCGTTGCTGCCGCGTTTCGGTGATGATTTGGAACAAGAATGCCAGATGCTGCGTGATCATACTATGTCAGGGTTGGCAAAAAAATTGGCGCAACACGGAATAACGGACACCAAACCATATTATGAACAGGCGGAATTTGAACTGGGGGTCATTATCAATATGGGATTCCCGGGATATTTCCTGATTGTTGCGGACTATATTGATTGGTGCCGGCGAAACGATATTTTGACTGGACCGGGGCGTGGGTCTGGGGCTGGGTCCATTGTGGCGTGGGCACTGGGAATTACGCACGTCAATCCGTTGAAGTATGGATTGCTGTTTGAACGTTTTCTAAACCCTGATCGTATTTCTATGCCCGATTTCGACGTGGACTTTGAACCAACGGGAATTGAACGCGTGTTGGCCTATATTTGTGACAAGTATGGTCACGATTCCGTTTGCCGTATAATCACTTTTGGCAGTTTGCAGGCGCGTGGCGCAATTCGCGATATTGGACGCGTATATGGAATACCCTATTCCAAATCAGACCGGTTGTCCAAACTGATACCGGCGGATGCGAAAACACTGAAAGACGCAGTTGACGCATCGCCAGAAATTCAAATGGTGCTGCAGACCGACGAAGATATGAACAAGGTTGTCACTATTGCTGAAGAACTGGAAGGTTCGTTGCGTAATCTGGGTCAGCACGCGTGCGGGGTTGTTATTGGCGACCGACCCACAACAAAAATTGCACCTGTATATCGTGACCCGGCGAACCCGTTGCCGTCGTGTCAGTTTGACGGGCACTATCTGGAATCATCGGGACTGATTAAATTTGACTTTTTGGGCTTGGAAACATTGGCGATATTAAAATACGCAATAAAGTTGATTCAGCAGACACGTGGTATAAATATTGACTTGGACAAAATACCGGTTGATGATGAAAAAACTATGAAGTTATGGCAAGCCGGTTTAACCGAAGGAATATTCCAGTTCGATGCTCCGTTTGTTCAGCAAACATTACGCAAAATGCATCCGACAAGTTTCTTGGAAATATCTGCGTTAAACGCACTGAACCGCCCAGGGCCGATTGCGTTTATTCCGCAATTTATCGCGCGTATGCACGGTGATGAAAAAGTTGAATACGTCCACCCGCGCGCCGAACCTATATTAAAAGAAACATATGGCATCATTGTGTACCAAGAACAGGTTATGCAGTTGACGCGTGCTTTGGCCGGATTTACACGCGGCCAGTCGGACAACGTGCGTAAGGCGATGGGTAAAAAAATAGCCAAGATGTTGGACGAACTGGAAGGTAAGTTTTATGACGGGTGTGAAAAAGAACAAACACTAAATCGTGAACAGGCCAAGGATTTGTGGGAAAAGTTCAAAGAATTTGCCAAGTATGCCTTTAACAAATCACACGCGATTGCGTATTCAATTGTCGCGAACCAGTGCGCGTATCTAAAGGCAAACTATACCCCGGAATTTTTGGCAGCGTCTATGTCCAGCAATCTGAACGATACGGATCAGTTGGCATTGTTTGTGGATGATGCAAAATCAAACTTTGGTATTCAAATTGTTGCACCAGATATAAATGAAAGTGAATCACTGTTCACGGTGCGTGGCGGTAAAATTATTTATGCATTGGCCGCAATCAAGGGTGTCGGTACGGTTGCAACTGATGCGATTGTTGCGGAACGAAATGCAAATGGAAAGTTCAAAAATCTGACCGATTTTGCGAAACGCTGTGCCCCGATTATCAATAAAAGAATTTTAGAGGCCTTTGCCAAGGTCGGGGTTCTGGATTCTTTGGAACCGAACCGGGCGGCGGTGTTTATGAATGCAGATGCGATATTGTCGTATGCGTCAAAATCACGTGATGGGGCGAACGCACTGTCGCTGTTCGCAAATACAATCGAAGATGATGTCGCCGAAGACAGGTTGAAAAAGAATCTGCCAAATACGCCCGCCTGGACATTTGCCCAGCGATTGGAAAACGAATTGTCGGCACTGGGATTCTATATATCGGCGCATCCGTTGGATCAATACAAGCATTTAATTTCACGTGCCAAACTGGCTACCAGTGCGACGTTGGCCGAACTGGGCGACAGAAAACAGGTACAAATTGCCGCGACCGTCAGTTCTTTTTCTCGTCGTCGAACCAAAGCGGGCAAGGATATGATTACCATAAACGCGTCCGACAGTTTTGGCAATATTGATGCCGTTGCATTTGGACAATCTGCGTCTGATTTTGCACAAATATTGTCTAATGAAACACTGGTGCTGATTTCTGGTAAGACGTCGTGTCGTGATGACAGGGTTTCCGTGTTTGTTGATTCTATTATGCCGTTGACCCAGTGGGTGGCGAAAATCGCAAAAAAAATTACATTGGATATTTATGACGGCGGTGTATTGCCAGATGTAAAAAAAGCCCTGACCGCGCTGCGTCCTGGATCAACGCGTGTGGTATTAAATTTGCACGCTGCGGACAAAGTTGCCGCAATGGCGATACCAGGCGGTGTCGAACTGGGCGCAACGACTGCAAATGACTTTGTGAACCTGGGGATAAGGGTGGAAATAGAATAATGAAACACATACCCGTATTATTAGATGCTGTTATTGACGCATTGGGCGATATTGATGGACGCACTATAATTGATGCAACTTTTGGTGCAGGTGGGTACTCGCGTGCGTTTTTAATGCGTGGGGCGCGTGTGATTGCATTTGACCGCGACCCGAACGTTGCAGCGGATGCGGAAAGTTTGGCCACTGAATTTGCCGGTCGATTTGAATTTGTGCCCCGCCCTTTTTCTGATATTGCCGAAATGACCGGCACGTATGATGCAATAGTGTTTGATTTGGGCATTTCTTCGATGCAGATAGATGTTGTCGCACGGGGATTTTCTTTCCGGGGTGACGGGCCGTTGGATATGCGTATGTCTGGTGTGGGGGCGTCGGCTGTTGATTTAATACGTGATTTATCCGTTGGGGAACTGGCGCAAATATTGCGTGATTACGGCGATGTCAAAAAAAGTTCTATTTTGGCCCGCGCAATCAAGGACGCCGCCCCGAAAACAACATTTGAATTAAAGAATTTGATTCATAATCCGCGTGATGTGGCACCAGTTTTTCAGGCACTGCGTATTGCGGTAAATGATGAAATGGGCGAATTGACGCGTGCGTTGGCGGCGGTGCCAGAACGATTAGTTGTCGGTGGAAAATGTATTTGTGTCACATTTCATTCAATCGAAGACAGAATTGTAAAAAATACATTTAGGGACTGGACAACACCGGCGGGTGATCCACGGTTGCCGACGGTTGCCCCAGCGCGTTTTGCACCGATTCATACGGTGACGCCAAATGCGACGGAATTGGAAAACAATTCACGCGCACGCAGTGCACATATGCGCGGCGTGATAAAATCATATTGACCGAATAATATGAATTTGTGTACGATTATTAAAACTGATATATAAATACAGGGGAAAGGTATGAAAAAAGTTATTTCACAGTTGGGATTTGCGGCGTTGGCGATGTTGATGATTATGCCGGCGGCAATGGCGGTTTGTCCGGTGTGCACGGTTGCGGTTGGCGCTGGGTTGGAAGGTATGCGTTTGCTGGGGGTTGATGATGTTATTACCGGAATCTGGGCCGGTGGATTGACATTGTCGCTGTTTTTCTGGACGGCCGGATGGTTGAAAAAGCATAATGTAAAAAGTGCTTTCTGGCAGATTGTTGTGCCGTTCGTATTCTATTACGGACTGCTGGGGTTGGTTTATGCGTTGCCCAGTGTGGAATTTGGCGCGGCGACACTGTGGGGAATTGATAAGTTCTTGTTGGGTATTATCATCGGAACAATCGCGTTTTATCTGGGCGCGCGTTGGTATATCAAAATTAAACGTGAAAACGGCGGTCACGCAAAGTTCGCATTTCAAAAGGTTGTTGTTCCACTGTCGTTTTTGATTGTGGCGACAATCGTGTTCTGGCTGATTACAATGTAATTTGATTTTTGAAAGGAAGGAAAATTATGGCAAAAAAATCTGAAAAAACGGTAAAACAAGCGGCCGCAAGGGCGTCAAATAAAAAGTCAAATCGCGCAGCGAAAATGACACTGGAAGAAATGGTGGCGCGTGTTGATGCATCTAAAAAAGTAAATCCGTTGGATTTATCATCAGACCAGGATTTGTCTATCGCGCTGATGAACCTGATTTCACTGGAAGAACATTTCTTTTTCAGCGGCGCAAAAACGCAAAAAACCGGTTTTTACGATTTGATAAATACTGTTCGCGATATGCGCAAGGATTTAATGAGTCGTATTGTTAAAAAATCATCGGCCGAAAATGGCGAAGTATGGTGCATTTCCAAGCATTTGTTGGCTGCGTCTATGCGTGTTATGGAAGTTGGAACCAAGGCGCTATCCGCTGGTAATACCCGTGATGCATATGATTTGTTTAACAAGTCATATGAACTGTATTCTTTGTTCTGGGGCATCAATATGGATTTAATCGATTTGACCGGGGTTAAAAAAATTGCGCCAGACGTATATGCAAAATGTGTAGTTGACGCGGAAAAGCCGACATCTGCAACCGTGCCGGAAAAGGCGCCGACCGTTGCAGAATCTAAGTCGGCGGTGCGTCGTTTGGGTGACTGGGTAAAAAATGCGGTAAATTGTTGCATTGAATAAATTGGGTGTTGATTAAACTATCCAAAAAATGATAAAATGCAAAAAGAGAGATGTAAAATTTGATTAAACGCGTTGCTGATTTTTGCAAATATTCACTTGCTTTTGGGTCGGTGTTGGCACTGTGCTGGCCGGCGTTGGCTGAACAGGCACCAAATCCACGTGGCTCGTCCACGGCGTCTGTTACGGCTGCGACATCGGACGTGGCCACTGGTGCAACATCGCGCGCAAACAGCAGTCGCGTTGTGCGTGTAAATTCCGCTGCATCGTCGGGTACAACACCGACAACGACGTCAACTGTTTCAGGACGTGCGGCGGCAACAACCGTGTCGCGCAGTGCGACATCACGCCCCAGCACGACTGTGGCGCGTTCGGCAAATATTATGCCATCGGCAACAAATGTTGTCACCGGGCGTAGTGGCACAATTCGTCAGACGATTCCGACATCAGCACCTGCGGCACGCAGTGCAACCACATCACGTGCGGCATCGTCAAATGTCGTGCGTGGTGCAACGCATAATCCAGCCAGTACGGCGCGTGCGGCATCGACTAATTCCGTTGTTGGTGCGTCGCGTGCATCAACCGCGCGTGCAACAGCGGTCTTTACAGATATTTCTGCCATTGGGGGCGGTTATGCAGAATGTCGTGAAGCGTATGCAACCTGTATGGATCAGTTTTGTGCAAATGCAAATGACACATACCGCAGATGCGTGTGCAGTGCCCGATATGATGAATTTCGTGATACGGAAAACGCGATTGACCAGGCATTAAACCTGTTGGCGCAGTTCCAGGATAATAATCTGACGGCGGTCAATCTGACGGCCGAAGAAGTTACCGCAATGTACACCGCGACCGAGGGTGAAAATGCAATCAAACGTGACACCAGTGCCGCGGCAAATATGTTGTCGGAAATCAGTGATTTGTTGTCTGGAAACAGTTCATCATCCTCGTCATCCAGTTCGTCGGGGGCTTCACTGGGGTTGTTGACGGTTGATTTTACATCTGACCTGGGTGATATTTGGGGCGATTCTGGCAGTTCTATATTTGATACGTCAACGGGGGTTGATTTGTCTACCCTGACCGGCCAGGATTTGTATAACGAGGCCAGCAAACAATGTCTGGATTTAATCGCAGATTCTTGCGAGAATAATGCCGTTTTGACAATGGCGCGCAGCGCGTACAGCATTATGATTACACAGGATTGCAACCTGTATGAGAAAAATATAAATTCTCAAAAAGAGGGATTGGAACAAACTGTACGTACGGCGGAAAAATACCTGCGTGAAGCCCGTCTGGAAGAATATCAATCACATAATTCAGCCGACGTGAACGAATGTATCGCAAATGTTCGTTCCGCTATTCAGGCGGATACGGCCTGTGGCCCGAATTATCAACGTTGTTTGGACTATACCGGGGCATATATCAACCAAAGTACGGGTGAGCCGATTTATTCACCGCGCTTGTTTGAATTGACGAATATGATATTACTGCCGGGGGTAAATGCCAGTAACGCTGGTGATGTATTGAGTGCAAATTCGGAATTTAATACATTTTTGGATGACAAACGTATGTTTGCAGAAAGCGCATTAGATACCTGTCGTGATATATCTGACATTGTATGGGAAGAATTTAAGCGCCAGGCCCTGATTGAAATCGCACAGGCACAGGATGAAAAAATAGAAGAAGTCAAAATGTCCTGTGTCAGCACTATGGCAGAATGTTATGATACGCAAACTGGCGCGTTGCAGGATTTTGACAATACTACATCGCAATATACCGGTGCAATCAGTGCGTATGCTGCACGTTCAATGTGCCAGGACCAGGTTATTGCCTGTGCTTCCCTGTATGGTGATACATCGGGATGTCAGTTTGATGGTAATGGAAAATTAGTTGCTGGTACTGGTAATAACAGCAGCAGTTTAACCGGTACCGCTGCCGCAGACCGGTGTGGTTTAACCGCTTTGTTGGCGTTTGTTGATACGGTTGATACCGTTCGTATTACCGAGGGCTGCGAAACCGCGATTGATAATTATCTGGCGGATTTGTGCACCCCGGATGATGGAGAAATGGGCTATCCGTGGAACTGCCGTAATATGAGCCCGGATGAATTGGAAGAATCAATTCAGAACTTTGCAAGTCAAAATTGTGCGGATCCGACCAGTTCTGGTGAGGCGTTTATCACAGAGGTTAGTGACCAGATAAGTCGTGCAATAGACGATATCCAGGAAGAACTGGATTACCAGTTGATGGAAACCTGTGAAGAATTGGATGGGTACTGGATGGATGACGATGACAGTGTTACTAACGTTGTTGACAGTCGTGTCAGCGGCAATGGAACTTTGCTGTCTGGGTTCTATAGACAGGTGTATGGTGGTAATGAAGTAACCGATTGGGGGCGCTGTGTTGAAAACACGACAATGTTGCGTTGCCTGGATTATAATGACGGATTGGAAACACCGGTTGCATCATATGATTTGTCGCGTGACGAATGCACATTTACCGATGAATGGTATCGTGCACAGTGTGAAGAACTGATGGGCGGGTATTATGAAAACTCCGTATGTTATGTCGCGGAATAAACGGGTAATGGAAAATGAGAAACATACGAAACATATTTTTATCATTATTGGTTGCGCAAATAATTCCGTGTGTTGCGATTGCCGGTGGTGGTGTTCAAATAAACAATCTGAAAGGCAGTTGGAAAAACCCGATAATGAGTTATTGCCAAGGTTCTAATTTGGGGAATGCGACAATCGGCCGATACAAGGATACCTGTAAGGGAAATTATAGTATTGATGCAAATTCCCCGGGTCAGTGTGTGTTGGTCGATGATATGGGGATTTTAATGTTGGTCGCGCGCGAGGTAAATGAAAACGGCGCACGGTTCTGTCCAACGACTATTTATGCCGAAAAAAAGAAAAAAGGCAACGCCTGGACATTGTATGCGGAATCAGCACAGGGGGCACAAACGTGTTATTGGCTGTGCAAACCTGGATTTGGTGGCGAAGGTTGTCAGGATTCCGCCCCAACTGGGTGTGATTCTACACTAATACGTCGCGATGATTTTAATAATTTAACTATGGCGCGTGAACCGCAGTTTGAAGATGCTATACCAATGTTTCATTGGAATGAATATCAGGGCTGTGGTGTGAATAAAGGTCAGGAACACGATATGATTTTGGCTGTATCTGACTGGTTGGCCAGCGGACACGGTGTTTGGGCAACACCATATGTTATTCGTGCACGTCGCGAGGGGTGGAAAAGTAAACGCGGTGGAATAGAAGCTTGGCCCGCGGGCGAAGCAACCCTGCTGTGCAAAAATGGTTATACTGCCAATGCGGCGGGTAATGATTGTGTCGCCATTGACGAAGCGGCGTGTGCCCTGACCCAGACGTGTTCAAACTGGCCCAGCAATGGATTTGATGAAGCAACAATGATGTTGGAATTTAACGACAATATGGGATGCTATACATACAAATGTCGTGAAAAGGGTTATGCTTTCCCGTCATCGGCGGACAGAACGTGCCAACCGTGTACGGAAAATCTGCGTGGTGGTGCGTCACCGGACGGTGGTGTTTGTATTCAGTGTGATATTGGATATATATTTGACGCAGATTCCCCGTCAACAAATTACTGTGTTGCGGCGGCCGGATATGATAAGACCACAATGCAGTATGGTACCGGTCAATCAAAGGAAACACCGTTGAATAACCAATGCTGGATGATTGCCGAGGCAGAGGCATATTCAGATTGTGTAAAAAATGGTGTCAGCACAACTTCACCGTTTGTATTACGGTCGTCGGGATTCACTTTGCAACAGGCAGTTTCCGTACCGCAAACAATTCAGTTATCAAACACAGTAACATCTTTGATACGTCAATAATATAATAAACACGCCCCGAAAATTCGGGGCGTGTTTATAATTTTTTACTATATCTATTCAACGCCGTTTAATGCCCGTAACATATCCATAATGGTTTTGCGTTGTTCATCATTTGGCAGTTTCCAATATAAATTTATCAACTGCAAAGATTCATTTTTTGACAGCGGGTCATTGGATTTCTGTTCTGATACACGTTGGGGTATGCGACCACTGCGGTTCGGTTCCGGCATATACCCCGGCAGACCGATAAAAAAGAACGATATTGGGGTTTCTAACGCCGTGCTTAGTTCAAACAGGCGTGATGCGGAAATACGGTTGCCCGCACTTTCGTATTTCTGAATCTGTTGAAATGTTACACCACATATTTTCGCCAAATCTTTTTGTGACAGCCCCATCATAACACGACGCAGTTGTACACGTTGACCAATATGCTCGTCAACAGCTGTTGGCTGAAAAGGTTTTCCACTCATTTTTTTCTCTCTTATTATGAAATACTTCCTATACCCACACAATGAATTTATACAATTTTTCTTTTTCTTTTGCAATCAAAAAACTGTTGTGATACATTTTTGCCGTAAAAATGTAAGGGGAAAGGAAATTATGACAAAACCGCTTGTATTATGTATTATGGACGGGGTCGGTATTGCACCACGTGGGCCGCACAACGCCGTATCAATGGCTAATATGCCGTTTTTCGAAGAATTGTTGAGTAAGTATCCGCATTCACACCTGGATGCCAGTGGACCGGCGGTCGGATTGCCTGACGGAACAATGGGAAATTCCGAAGTCGGACATATCACAATTGGATCAGGACGTGTGGTAAATCAGTTCTTGCGCCGGTTTCAGTTGGAAAACTGGGACGAAAATATTCCGCTGCGCACATTTATCGAATCCGTGCGTAAAGATGGCGGAATTGTTCATTTGGCAGGACTGATGTCAGACGGACGTGTTCACGCCGACATTCACGATATGATGACTATTGCACGTCGGGTTCTGGATGCCGGATTACGGCTGTGTATTCATTTTATTGCGGACGGTCGTGATACCCCGCCCCAGTCCGCCTCCGAATATATAGCTATGATAAAAGATTCGTTGGCGCCATATTTCGCGGACGGGCGCGCGTTTTTTGGAACTCTGTCTGGGCGGTACTATGCAATGGACAGAAATCAGAATATTGACCGCACACAGTTGGCGTTTGACGCAATCGCGTGCGCCGAATCCGAATATCGTGCACAGAACATAGATGAAGCTCTGCGTGCGGCATATAATCGTGGCGAAACTGACGAATTTATCCGTCCAACTGTGATTGACGGTGATGCGCCAATCAGTGCAAACGACGGATTCTTGTTCGGTAATTACCGCAGTGACCGCGCGCGCCAGATTGTTCGTGCAATTTTGAAAACTGGTGCAAAGATGTTGTGCTTTTCCCAATATGGCGAAGGGTTGAACGAGTTATGCCCCGCCCTGTTGCCAGATGTGGCGGTTGAAAATACACTGGGCGATGTTTTGGCGGCAAATGGCAAGTCGCAGTTGCGTATTGCGGAAACCGAAAAATACAACCACGTCACGTATTTCTTTGACGCGGAACGTAATATAGATTTTGCCGGTGGTGAAAAAGTTCTGATTCCGTCACCTGATGTTGCAACGTTTGATTTGAAACCGGAAATGTCCGCGCGTGAAATCACAGACGCTTTGCTGACGAAGTTGTCACAATTTGACGTCGTTATTTTGAACTATGCAAATGGCGATATGGTTGGCCATACTGGTAAAGAAGATGCGGCAATACGCGCAATGGAGTTCCTGGATACACAGTTGGCGCGATTGGTGCCGGCGGTGCTGGAATTGGGTGGAACTGTTTTAATTACCGCGGATCACGGAAATGCCGAAAAAATGTGGGATGATGAAAACAACCTGCCCTGGACGGCGCATACAACAAATCCGGTGAACTTTATTGTTGTGTCAAATACGCCGCATACGGTACGTGACGGTGGATTGGCGGACATTGCACCGACGATGTTAAAACTGTTGGGGGTACCGCAGCCGTCTGATATGTCGGGGCACAGTTTGGTTGACTGATATAAAAAACGGCGAATTCTATTCGCCGTTTTTATTTTTGCGTCGTGCAGCGAAAAATTCGCGCAGCAGTGTTGCTGATTCGGCTGCATATTCTGGAACTTGGGTCACAGTTGGGCGCCACAGGTGCCGGTCTGTTTCATATATTTTTGCGTTGTGGGCGACGCCGCCGCCCTTTTCGTCCGTGGCTGCGTAATATACGCCGCGTATTCGTGCCAATGAAATCGCCGTTGCACACATTGCGCACGGTTCCAATGTAACATAGATGTCACAATCATCTAAAAATTTTGTCCCCAGTTTTTTGCACGCACGATTTATCGCAACAATTTCAGCGTGTAAAATTGGATTTTTACATTTCTGGACACGGTTTTCACCACGGGCGATTATTTGACCGTCGCGGACAATAACCGCGCCGATTGGCACGTCGTCGTGTGATTTTGCACGGATTGCCAAATTTATGGCTTGCTTCATAAATCTCATAATGTACACTTTAGCGTATGGATTCAAAATTGCAAATTATTTCGGGGCGTTTCCACGGGCGTAAATTGTATTTGCCGCGTGGTGCGCGACCAACGCAAAATCGGGCGCGTGCGGCGCTGTTTAATATTATGGCGTCTGGACTGGTTGATGCCGATGCCGAATTTACGGTTTGGGACGCTTTTGCAGGCAGTGGCGCGTTCGGCATAGAATGTCTGTCCAGATATCCAAATGCACGCGTAATATTTACGGATATCGCCCCAGAATCAATAAAAACTGTGCGTCGTAACTTGGCTGCGTTGGACATAGATAATTCTGCAACAACCGAACAGATTGATGCAACAATGGCGGTAAAGCGATATGGTGCCACAGCCGATTTGATTTTTGTTGATGCGCCGTATGATGCGGCAGACGTTGGTGCAGCGTTTGTACGCGCGGTTACGCGGCGTGTGCGCCCAGGGACAATTCTGATTTGGGAACAAGAAGCCGTAAATGCCGTATCCGCCCCCGATGGTTGGGATATTTTACGTGATAAGACATACGGTCGGGCGCGATTTTTAATTTTACGTCGTGGCGGCGAATAAAAACCTTGATTTTTCAACTATTTTAGTAAATAATATGGCCCGCGTGGCACCCTTGGAGGTCACGTAACAAAAAAACAAATAAAGTAAGGACTTAAAAATGGCTATTAAATTAAATGCAGAAATTCGCGGGCGTGTCGGCAAGGGGGCCGCACGTGGCATTCGCAAGAACAAGAATATCCCCGCCGTCATCTATGGCGAAAAAAAGGCGCCGGTCGCGATTGAACTGAACGGCCGCGATTTTGAAATGCTGTTGCAGACCCCCAGTTTGCGTACAAAACTGTTCGAAATTGAAACCGCCAACGGCCACGAAGACGCAATGCTGATGGATATTCAGTATCACCCAGTAACAGACCGGGTTGTTCACGCGGACTTTAAGCGTATCGATGTTAAAAAGCCGGTCAACGTCAGCGTCCCGGTCGAGGTTGTAAATGCCGAAGTATCAAAGGGATTAAAACTGGGCGGCGTGTTGAACTTTGCGGTTCGTAAGGTTGCGCTGCGTGGATTGGTTCACGATATTCCGGAAAAAATCACTATTGATTTGACCAACCTGACCATTGGTGATGCAGTACACGGAACCGACTTGGTTTTGCCGGCGGGCGTTGAACTGGGCCTGCACCAGGCGGAATTGGCGTTTGCGACAATCGGTGGTAAAATGCCGGATGAAACAGATGCACCGAAAGCTGCCGCAGCTGCAGCTGCTGCACCGGCCGCCGATGCCAAGAAATAATATCGGTTATTGCAAATTAAAAACCGTCCGCTTGGGCGGTTTTTTTATTATTATTTTTTTCCTGTGGCCTTGAAAACGTATTTAGTGTTCACTATATGCTAAAGCAGCAAAAAGAAAACAGTTTGCAAGGAGTAAAAAATGGGAAAAGTATTAGGTATTGACTTGGGTACGACTAATTCCGCAATGGCATTTATGGATGGCAGCGACCCGAAAATTATTGAAAATGCTGAAGGTCAGCGTACGACACCGTCTGTTGTTGCAATGACGTCCAGCGGCGAACAGTTGGTCGGTATTACTGCCAAGAACCAGGCGGTAACCAACCCGGAAAACACTATTTATGAAATCAAGCGATTGATGGGATTGCGTTTTGACAGCCCGGCGGTAAAGGAAATCGCCGCACGTGTTCCGTACAAAATTGTTGCTGGCGACAATGGCGATGCCTGGGTTGAAATAGAAGGTAAAAAGTATGCCCCGTCACAAATTTCCGCTATGATTTTGGCAAAGTTGAAAAAAGATGCCGAAGCATATTTGGGTGAAACCGTATCCGATGCGGTTATTACGGTACCTGCGTACTTTAACGATTCCCAGCGTCAGGCAACCAAGGATGCTGGCCGTATCGCGGGACTGAACGTTCTGCGTATTGTAAATGAACCGACGGCCGCCGCGTTGGCGTATGGTTTGGATAAAAACAAGAACGGTACAATCGCCGTGTACGATTTGGGTGGTGGTACGTTTGATATTTCCATTTTGGAAATTGTTGACGGCGTGTTTGAGGTTAAATCCACAAACGGTGATACCGCATTGGGTGGATCGGACTTTGATGCACGTATATTGAAATACTTGATTGATGAATTCAAATCCCAGACAGGAATTGACCTGTCGGGCGACAAGTTGGCACTGCAACGTTTGAAGGAAGCCGCTGAAAAAGCCAAAATCGAACTGTCGTCCAAGACGTCAACGGATATCAATCTGCCGTTCTTGACGGCGGATGCGTCAGGCCCGAAACACTTTAACACAACATTGACACGTGCGAAGTTGGAATCACTGGTGGACGATTTGATTCAAAAGACAATCGAACCGTGCCGCAAGGCGTTGAAAGATGCCGGCCTGGACAAGAGCCAGATAAACGAAGTCATTTTGGTTGGTGGTCAGACCCGTATGCCAAAGGTTCAGGAAACAGTCAAAGAATTCTTTGGCCGTGAACCGCACAAGGGTGTAAATCCGGACGAAGTTGTCGCACTGGGTGCCGCGATTCAGGGTGGCGTCTTAAAGGGCGACGTCAAAGACGTATTGCTGTTGGATGTTACGCCGCTGTCATTGGGTATTGAAACATTGGGTGGTGTGTTCACGCGTCTGATTGACCGTAACACCACAATTCCGACAAAGAAGTCCCAGGTATTCAGTACCGCCGAAGACAACCAGTCAGCCGTGACGATTCGCGTATTCCAGGGTGAACGTGATATGGCCGCGGATAACAAACTGTTGGGGCAGTTTAATTTGGAAGGCATAGCCCCCGCCCCGCGTGGTATGCCGCAGATCGAGGTATCATTTGATATCGACGCAAACGGTATTGTGCACGTTTCCGCCAAGGACAAGGGTACCGGCAAAGAACAGGCGATTTCCATTAAATCCGACGGTGGTTTAAGCGAAGAAGAAATCAAGCGTATGGTTGATGAAGCCGCTGCCAACGCCGACGCGGACAAGAAAAAACGCGAACTGGCCGAGGCAAAAAATAACGCTGAAACCGCGGTGTTTACGGTTGAAAAGGCGTTGAAAGAACACGGCGACAAAATCAGCGCCGATGAAAAGAAGGCGATTGAAGACGCGAAAAAAGAACTGACCGACGAATTGGCAAAATCCGATGCGACGGCAGAATCGCTGAAGGCCAAGACAGATGCATTGACCGAAAAGTCAATGAAACTGGGCGAAGCGGTCTATAAAGCGTCCCAAGAAGCGGCACAGTCAGCGGGTGGCGACGATAACAAGCCAAACGATGACGGTACGCGTGACGCGGACTTTTCTGAAAAGAAATAAAAAACGGGGCATTTGCCCCGTTTTTGTTGCTAGTTGTTGGTTACTTGGCACAGGTAACAAAAAATCCGCCACAGGGCGGATTTTGCAGATGAACTATAAGCCGGATTCTGTACTGCCCCGGGCCAGTCGTTTCCAACCACCCCGGGGTAGCGAGCATAATTAGTCTGCATAATGTGTTACCACAAGATGTCAAGCCCTCTACCCGTCCCCATCGCCTGGGACACGCTTAGCGGGGACCTATTCGAGGTTGCTGCGCATAGAGATTGCCCGTTTCACCCGATTTTTAATCGATTCGTCACTGTTGCTCTAATCGTCGGATTGCTCCGCCCGGTCATTAGCCGGTATGCTGTCCCACGCAGTCCGGACTTTCCTCCAATTCCGGGAAAACCGGAATCAGCTATGCTCTGCTCATCTGCGGGCAGAATTGTATCACGCTTTTCGCTGTTTGCAATTAAAATAAAGTTTTTAACGGATTTTTTGCTTGCAACACATACCCCATTTTTCATAAAATGATACATAAAAGAGAAAAAGAAGTAGAAGTAGGAAGTTTCTATGTCAAAAATTCTGCGTTATTTAGCGTGTTTGTTTATGTTGATTTTTGCCGGGAATGCTCTGGCTGCGGGGTATTCGTGTCCGTCATATAAAAAGTACACCAGTTGTGCGTCTGGATACTATATGACATCATCGTCATCGTCAACCACGTGTAATACAACCGCAAGGGCCGGAAATGCGTGTCGTCCCTGCTCGGTTATGGGGTCGAATTATACCTGTTCTGGTGGAACGGCGTGTCCAAAGTTGAACAGTGTAACCTGCAGCGCCGGGTATTATTTGAAGGCAAACGCAACATCGTGCAGTGCGTGCGGCGGGAACAACTATTATTGCCCGGGGGGAACTTTTAACGTATCGTCCAGTGCCCAGGGACGCAATACGGTATCATCCGGATATTATTCAACCGGTGGAACGTCAACAACGCGTACGGGACAATCCGCGTGCGGTGGAAACAACTATTATTGCAGCGCCGGTGTTCGTTATACTGTGTCCAGTGGATATTATTCAACCGGTGGGACATCAACAACGCGTACCGGTCAGTCACAATGTACGGGTGCAACGTATTGCGCCAGTGGTGTTCAGAACAGTTGTCCGGGCAGTTATACTGCAAATACAACAGCCGGTAAAACATCCGCGTCGCAATGCCAAATAAGCGTATCTGCGGGTAAATATATTGCAACAGCGAACAGTTCAACTCAGTCAACTTGTGCCGCTGGTCGGTATAAGGCCGCACATACGGTAAACTATGGTTCAACATCATCGTGTTCAACCTGTGGTGCGGGAACATACAGTTCGTCAGGTGCGGCGTCTTGTACGGCGTGTTCGGGATCAACACAATACCAAAATGAAACTGGCCAAACGTCCTGTAAGACCGTATCGTCTGGATATTACAAGTCCAGTAACAGCGCCCAGGCACAGTGCCCATCCGGGTATCGTGACGGTGCCGGTGCAGCCAATCAGAATTCTTGCGTTGGTTCGTTTACAAAGACCGGTTCACAACAAACGCCGTCTATGCAAACTGGGTGTGTGGCGCGTACGTTGGGAACGTGTACCCCAGGGACTTGTACGTATACCAAGCAATACAGTGGTACGATTGTAAGTGATTGTACACCGACTAATTGTACCAAACCACAAACGTGTACGTCTGCTGATGACAACTATTACTTGAGTGGTGGTAGTGCCGCAAAATGCAGTTCTTCGTACCCATATTCAGATGGTGGTAATATCAGCAGTTCATATTGTTATAAGTATGGAACAAAAACCGGATCCCAGGTGAACGGCAGTGTTCCGACCAACTGTGCTTCAGTTACTTCGTGGAACAGTTGTACCCCAGGAACCTGTCAGTATAAGGATTATAATGGTGCAACTGATGGTACGTGTACGCCGTCTAATTGTACCAAAACACCGGCGGCGGTTACAGCAAAGGCGGGTTACTATGACGCCGGGACATCGTGCAGTGCCTGCCCGTCGGCATATCCAAATTCTGCTGATGATAATGAAGGTGGTATATCTAAATGCTATATGAGTGTTTCCGGCGGTAAATACGTTGCAACGGCAAATGCGACATCTGTATCGACCTGTGCGGCGGGTACATATAAAGCGGCGCATACGGTTTATTACGGATCAACATCTTCGTGCAGTGCGTGTACTGGACGTACCAAGTACAGTGCGGCTGGCGCATCGGCGTGTAGCACCGTTGGCAGTGGTTATTATACAACGGGCTGCAATACCAGTGGCAACAACTGTACTGGTCAGTCACAGTGTACCGGCGCGACATATTGCAGCGGTGGTGTTCAGAACAGTTGCCCAGCACAAACATCGGGTTGGACACGTAATGGGGGTACTGGGTGGACTTCTTATACTCAGTGCAATCAAACACGTGCGGCAACATCGGTCAGTTCATACTGCAGTGCTGGCCAATTAAAGCAAACGGCAACCAGTGCAACCGCGTGGGGCGCATCCACCATATCGACCGCGTTCCAGGCCAAGGCCGGTGCATATGTAAATGGTCAGACCTGTTCACAATGTACGGCGGATAATTACTGTACTGGTGGCACGGCTGCACCAACAGATTGTCCGTCTGGTTATCCGAATTCAGATGCCGGTGCCACTGCTATTACATCTTGTTACAGTAACAGCAAGTCACGTGCGTGGACGGGCAGTCAGGTTAATGGTGCTGTGCCTGCAAACTGCAGTGCCGTGACAGAATGGGGAACGTGTTCTGAACCTGCGTGTTCATATGTTGCGTATGCGAACAGTGCGGGGACTGGTGACGGCACAATTAAATCCGGATGCAGCACCAACAACGCAAATTGTACCAAACCGGTTGTTGCCGTGTCTGCTGATGCGGGATATTATGATGCCGGCACAACGTGCAGCGCGTGTCCGTCGGGATATCCTAATTCTGATGACGATAACGAAGGTGGTATAACAAAATGTTACAGTAATACAAAATCACGGCCGTGGGGCGGTGGACAAATATCTTGTGCAACACCAACTGGCTGTTCGGACAGCACGTGTAACACCTGTACTTTGCCGGCCTGTTCATACGTGGCATATTCTAACAGCACAGGCAGTGCAGATGGTACAATTAAATCAGGTTGTTCAACGAATAGTGAAGATTGTCAGCAAACCGTGAAATCTGTTACTGCAAAAGCAGGACGGTATGTCAGCGGCATAACCTGTCCGGCGTGCGCAGTTGGCACGTTCCAGGGGACTGATGACAGTACCGCCACCAGTTGTACGGTTTGCGCCGCCAATACGTACGCGGCATCAACTGGAATGTCGGCGTGTACGGCGTGTCCGTCGGGGTATTCAACCAGTGGTACCGCAGCGTCGAATCACGATGCAAAATCTGATTGCAGTATTACTTGTGCGGCGGGTACCCGTGTGGTAACAGCAGATGCTGCGTGTACAACGCCAACGGGCAGCTGGTACACTGCGTCACACAGTGTGACGGCGGGCTCAACAACACCGGCAGCGACGGTCAAAGCGTGCCTGACGAATTATTCAACGCCAAATACAACAACGCGTACGGACCACGATGCATCAACGGATTGTAAAATCAGTTGTGCGGCAGGCACCAGAGTTGCCACGGAAAACGCAACAAGTTGTACTACACCAGCTGGTAACTGGTACGTCGGTGCACACAGTGTCGCCCAGGGCAGTATCAGTTCGTACAGCAACTGTTTGACCAACTATACAATCAGTGGCACCGCGGCCGCAAACCACGATACGGCAAGTGATTGTAAGATTTCCTGTGGTGGTGGTTCATATATCGCAACGGCAAACAACACAACGTGTTCTGATGTTGGTGCCGGATATTGGGCGGCAGCATCCACCGTATCCCAGGGCAGCGCAGGTGTTCGCAATGCGTGTGATGACGGGTTGACCACGATAGGTTCCGGTGCCGGCGCTGATGAAGTCGGTGACTGTGGACGTGTGTTGAACGTCAACGGTGAAAAGATTTATCTGCGCAGTGAACGGAAAACTACCCCGTCCCTGAACGTAAGTATCAATGGAACAACGTTCTATGGAAATATGGGGGCCAGTGGTATAGGTGCGTTGAAGTTGAACTCTGGTGGAACAACCTATTCTGTATATGACGATAGTATGGAATAACAAAAACGGGGCAAATGCCCCGTTTTTTTGTTGTTGGTTACTAGTAAATCGATACTCGTAACTCAATATTCTGTCGAGTTACGAGTATCAAGTCACAAATTACTAGCATCGTTTTTCGCCCTGATGACGGGCGGCGGACAATGCGGTTCGTAACGACTGTTCGGCAATTTGACGGATTTTTTGTGCAAATGTACGCAAATTCAGTGTGTCGGCGACATTGTCTGCAAAAATTTGCGATATATATTCTATCTGTGTTGGTGCAACAATATAAACTTCACTGGTTATATTTGCCGGATTCAGCCGGCGTACGGTCTGTTCACGCATAAAAATCCCCCCGTTTTTTGATAAAATTTTAATTTCGTACTTGTTTGTTTCTTTAATTGCATTATATCATAAAGTACCTTGACCGCAAGGCGCAAAATTGCTATACCTTTCAAGGAAAAGACAAGGATTTTGGTATGTTAAAAAATGTTATTGGAAAATTGTTGGGATCGGCCAACGACAGAATTGTAAAATCGTATGACAAGGTTGTTTCCCTTATCAATGATTTGGAACCCAAATATCACGCAATGTCTGATGAAGAATTGCGTGCGCAAACTGACGTTTTGCGCAAGCGGTTGGCGGACGGCGAAAAAGAAAAAAATATTTTGCCCGATGCTTTTGCCACCGTACGTGAAGCGGCCAAGCGTTCAATCGGCCTGCGCCACTTTAACGTACAGTTGATTGGTGGTATGGTTTTGAACAACGGCCAAATTGCCGAAATGAAAACCGGTGAAGGTAAAACACTGGTCGCAACTTTGGCACTGTATTTGAAGGCGTTGCACGGCAAAGGCGCACACCTGATTACCGTGAACGATTATTTGGCATCGCGTGACGCGGAATGGATGGGTCAGGTTTACAGATTCTTGGGGATGACAGTTGGTATTATTCAGCACGATATGACCGATGATGAACGTCGTAATGCATATGCGTGCGACATAACATATGTTACAAATTCTGAATTAGGATTTGACTATCTGCGCGATAATATGAAGTTTTCCAAGGCGCAACAGGTCTTGCGCCCGTTGTTCTATGCCATTGTTGACGAAGTTGACAGTATTCTGATTGACGAAGCACGTACTCCGTTGATTATTTCCGGCCCAGCCGAAGATACCAGCGAATTGTATGAAAAAGTTGATGCAGTTGTTGCACAACTGGGACCAGATGATTATAAAAAGGACGAAAAAGACCGTCACGTTACGTTGACCGAGGCCGGTGTTGACACTGCAACACGTTTGTTAAAAGATGCAGGTCTGTTGGTGGGCGATAATTTGTATGCGTCTGAAAATGCGGCGCTGGTTATGCATATTCAGCAATCGCTGCTGGCACACCACTTGTATCAGAAAAATGTGAACTATGTCGTGCGTGACGGTGAAATTCTGATTGTTGATGAATTTACCGGCCGCGTTATGACCGGTCGCCGATTTGGTAAAGGTCTGCACCAGGCGATTGAGGCCAAAGAACACGTCAAGGTTCAGCCAGAAAATCAAACCGTGTCCAGTATTTCGTACCAGAACCTGTTCCGTTTGTATCCGACATTATCCGGTATGACCGGTACCGCAATGACAGAAGCCGCAGAATTCGAAGAAATTTATAAACTGCGTGTTGTATCTATTCCGACAAATCGACCCGTGGCGCGTATTGATCATCACGATGAAATTTATCGTAACAAAGATGAAAAATATGATGCTATCATCAAACAAATTGAAGATTGTATGTCGCGCAAACAGCCCGTTCTGGTCGGAACTGTATCGATTGAAAAATCCGAAGAACTGGCCGCCATTGTGCGCAAGCGTCTGGGGATAAATCCGGCTGTTTTGAACGCCAAACATCACGAATCCGAAGCAAAAATTGTTGCCCAGGCGGGCGCGCCCGGTGCGGTTACAATCGCAACCAATATGGCGGGGCGCGGAACAGATATTAAACTGGGTGGTAATGCCGAAGAATTGATTGCTGAATTGTCACCAGACGACCCGGAATTTGATACTAAAAAACAGGAAATTTATGACCGTATTGAGGCCAACAAACGTCAGGTTCTGGATGCGGGCGGTCTGTATGTTATTGGTACGGAACGTCACGAATCGCGCCGCATTGATAATCAGTTACGCGGTCGTGCCGGACGCCAGGGCGACCCCGGTGATTCAAAATTCTTTTTGGCATTGGACGATGATTTAATGCGTATATTTGGTGCGGCACGTCTGCAGGGTATGCTGACAACGCTGGGGCTGAAGCCGGGCGAAGCAATAACACATCCCTGGATAACCAAGGCATTGGAAAAAGCCCAGAAACGTGTCGAAGCCAGATACTTTGAATCTCGTAAAGAATTATTGAAATACGACGACGTTATGAACGAACAACGTGGTGTTGTGTATAAACAACGTGATGATTTGATGGTGACAGAAGATTTGTCACCGTTGGCGCGTGAAATGATTGGTGACGTTGTTGAAATGATTTGTGAAAACAATATCCCGGAAAAATCGCATCCGGCGGACTGGAATACCCAGGGAATTCACGATGCAATGCTGCGTGTGTTCGCGTTGGATATCACGGATATTGAAAAATGGAAAACGGATGAAACAATTTCCGAACGTCGTGCCTATGAAACACTGTATAATTTGGCAATGCGTCGCTATGGTCACCAGGCCGAAAAATACGGCCCGGAATTGATGCAGATGGCATCGCGTCAAATGATGCTGGGGGCGTTGGATTCCGTGTGGAAACGTCACCTGCAACAGATGGATTATCTGCAGACGGCAATCGGATTGCGCGGGTATGCCCAGAAAAATCCGCTGTATGAATACAAGCGCGAGGCATTAGAATTGTTTAAGAATACAATAAATAATTTCAAGATTATGTCCGTGTCCTATATTTGCCGTATGGAACTGACACGTGAAGATGTTGCTGCCACGGAAAAGGAACGTGCCCAGCACGACGCCAGCTTAAATGACGCTGGTGAAGCGCGCCGTAATGCACCCTGCCCCTGTGGTTCTGGATTAAAATACAAGCATTGTCACGGCAAATTAAAATAAAATAAAAAACGGGGTGTTTGCCCCGTTTTTATTTAATTTCGCCAATATATATACCCATATCGGTGGCGATGTTTAACAGTGGATCGTCCGGCGACACGTATGCATCGGATGTCTGGACGTCCGGAATATTTGGATCGGTACTGACGTATCCAGTGTCAAAGAAGTCCGCCAAACTGACCGTTTCACATTTACAATCATTGATTGCGGTCATTACATATGTTTCATTGTTTTCAATCGCACGCAGTGCACAGTCCGCCATACGCGTCGCCAATATTCTGTCCGCTGCGGTTGTGTCGCCAACGCGTTGGGTATGTTCCGGATATGCGGTTCTGTTCACTATTCCCGCCGCCGTCAGTTTGCGTGATATCATATCCGCCGGCCGTCCCGAATGACCGCGTAATGATATTCCTTCGGATACCAGGATAATGCCATAATCCGTTGGTGCATTTTTTATATGCGATATCAATGAATTTATATCAAACTTTATTTCTGGAATTAAAATCGCCGTTGCGCCGATTGCAATACCAGCATTTAATGCCAGTTGACCACAATCACGCCCCATTGTCTGGGTTACAAACCAGCGGTGATGACTGCGTGCCGTCAACATCAACTGGTCACAAAAAGATGTTAGTTGTTGAACAGCAGTATTAAAGCCGATTGTCTTATCCGTCAACGGTATGTCCATATCTATGGTTTTAGGAATACATACCAACTGCAGCCCTGAATAGATTTCACGATTACACCACGCCAACGACAAACTGCCATTGCCACCAATCAGAACCAATGCATCCAGTTTTAATTCCAGCAACGATTTACGTAACTGTTTGTTAAAATGTTCCAATTTTCCGTTTTCTGCCGCGGTTTCAAAATTTAATGCGTCGGCACGCCCATTGTGCAGGAAACTACCCGCCAGACGCGCATTTTCTATGGGTAATGTTTCGTTGTTAAATTCCACAACGCGTGGCGGTGTTGTGCACAGTCCGTCCGTGCCGTCCAATATACCGACAACACGCCATCCACGCAGGGTTGCACCACGGTACAGACGTTGAATAACTGTGTTTAATCCGGAACAATCGCCCCCGGTTGTCATAATGCCTATTTTTTTCATAATATCCCCATTTTTATCCATTAAATTATAGCACAAATAAGTTGACAAAGAAATTATTTTTGCAATAATTTGTCCAACGAATTACACTTATAGTTTCAGGAGAATATCGGTATGTCTAAAAACAACAAAGCCAACACAAATATGGGAAAAACCAAGCGTTCAACAGATGATTTGATTGATAGCGCTATTGCACAGCAAAACGACTGGATGGAAAATCGTCGTAACTTTGCGCGGCGCTTTTTGAAGACATTAAATATATTTGCGCGTCCGAATCCTAAAAATGATACACAATCCGTCGCAACATCCGAAATTGTTCAGCCGCAGCGCCGTAGTGGACTGGCGTCATACTGGTTCCCGATTTTATGTGCGGTCATTGTTGTTCTGATTGCCGTTTGGGTTGCGTTTTTTCATCGCCCCAATCCGACAGTTGTTGTTGTGCCGCCTGTTGCGGAACCGACAATACAGGTTGCCGATGCCACTGTTGAATACACGGTGCCTATGTTCGATATCGTCAGAATAGAACCCGCCGGAACGGTTGTTGTTGCGGGACGCTGGATGCCGAACAAAAGTGTGTCCATTGTGATAAACGGCGATATCGTTGCGACCGCGCGTACCGATAAAAATGGCGAATTTGTATATTCGCCGACAACACCGTTTGATGCAGGCAACTATACTATTTCACTGATAGGCGTCGAAGGTGATGTTAAATCTGACGAAAACGTTTTTGTTTATATTTCTCCACGTGGATATACCAATTCCGTATCGCTGTTGATGACCAATGACGGCAGCACTTTACTGCAGGCACCGACAATGTTGGTTGATGGCGATTTGGTTGTATCAAAGATTGATTATCTGGATACTGGACGCATTGTTGTAACCGGTGATTCTTTGCCACGGTTGCGTGTGTCATTGTCTTTGGATGACAAGTATTTGGGATTCGCGCGCGTTTCTGATCATAAGCATTTTGGATTGGGGGCAGACGTTGGCCAGTTGGAACCAGGCCGTGAATATGATTTGACGGTGCGCCTGCACGATGGCGATGGTCGTGCCATTGCAGAGGTTAAACATCATTTTACAATGCCGCAAATGACTGGTGATGATGATACATACTATACAGTACGTCGTGGCGATTGTTTGTGGATTATTGCACGCAATTTTCTGCGTCGCGGTGTTTTGTTCAGTATAATTGCAGAACGCAACAACATTGCAAATCCGGATTTAATATTTCCACAACAACAATTACAAATTCCTACATATGCCAGTGCAAAATAAAAAATGAACGAAAAAAGAAACGCGTCAAAGAATTTTCGCAGCCCCGAAAGCACCCAGGAAATGGATTGGACGCAGTTGTTGGGATTGGTGTCGTCGGTGGAATCGCGCGCCAAAGTGTGTGGCGCGTTTGCGATTGCGCGCCAGGCAGAACTGTTGCGTAAAACAATGGCACGCAGTAATACAAATAAAAAACTAATGCGATCGATTCAATCAAAGTTAGAAAAGTTGGAATACGAATTATCGCAAAAATCAAAATAACAAACCGACACAAGGTCGGTTTTTTATTGCCACAATCGTTTGTTGGCAAACGCCTGGCCAGAACCGCTTTTTAGATATGTCTCAAAATTTTTTGCGGATATTTCATTTGAAAATGCGATATAGGTTATTAATTTCCAGGGTTTGAATTTTGCCGTATGTTTGGAATATCCGGCATTATGGTCGGACAACCGTTGTTTCAAATTAGCGGAATAGCCAATATATCTTTGGTTTGGAAATTTTTCAGATTGTATAAGATAAACATAAAACATATTAGAATATATATTATATTCAGCCACACTTCGTCAAGACTTCGTGTGGCACTCCTTTGCCTGAACGGTTCGTCTTACGTGTGGCGCAGCCACCCGAAGCCTCGCCGAGGCGAAGGGTGGTGCGGGCGAAGGGAATCGAACCCTCGTCTTCAGCTTGGGAAGCTGACGTGCTACCATTATACCACGCCCGCGTTTTTATGGCTGGATTCTATACCCGTTACGATAAAAAGTCCAGCATAAAACACAGTTGGCCTTTTCCTGTTGCTTTTTATTATTTTCAGTCCTACATTTACCCTTGCCTGTTAAACAAACAATAAAGGGAGTTTTAGTTATGGCAAATGAAAATATGAATCCGCTGACCGCGGCTCAGCAACGTGTCAAGGTTGCTTGTGACAAACTGGGTATGCCAGCGGATGTTTATGAAATTTTGAAATATCCGCAGCGTATGGTCGAAGTTTCCATACCGGTAAAAATGGACGACGGTTCTATTCGCGTTTTTACTGGTTTCCGTGCGCAGCATAACACTGCCGTTGGCCCGTCTAAGGGGGGCGTTCGCTTTCATCCCGCTGTTACACGGGACGAAGTCGCGGCGTTATCAATATGGATGACGTTCAAATGTTCCGTGACCGGCATTCCGTATGGTGGTGGCAAAGGTGGCATTATTGTTGACCCCAAAGAATTATCGGCCGGTGAATTAGAACGTCTGTGCCGTGGATACGTTGATGCGATTTATCCGATTTTGGGTGAAAAGCGCGATGTGCCTGCCCCAGACGTCAACACAAATGGCCAGATTATGGCGTGGATGACAGATGAATATATCAAGCTGTCTGGCGAATCGTCTTTTGGTACATTTACCGGCAAACCAGTCGAACTGGCCGGGTCAAAGGGACGCAATTCCGCAACCGGTCTGGGCATTGCAATTATTATGTCCGAAGCACTGAAAAAACAAAACAAGGAAATGCGCGGTGCACGCATAGCAATCCAGGGCTTTGGCAATGTTGGCAGCTTTACTGCCAAATGTGCGCACGATATGGGTGCACGCATTGTTGCGATTGCCGAATGGAACACAACGCTGTTTAACGAAAATGGTTTGGACATTGATGCGTTGATGCAGTTCAAATCTGAAAACAAAGGCAGTATCAAGGGATTCCCGGCTGCTACAGAAATCAGCATTGAACAGTTCTGGGGATTGGACGTTGATGTTTTGTCGCCGTGTGCAATGGAAAACACGATAAACAAAGATACCGCACCGTTGATTAAAACTAAATTGGTTGTCGAAGGTGCAAACGGCCCCACCACATTGGAAGGTGAAGAAATTTTGTTGAACAATGGCGTGACCGTTGTTCCGGATATTCTGGCCAATGCCGGCGGTGTTACGGTTTCTTATTTTGAATGGGTTCAAAACCGTTATGGCTATTATTGGGAAGAAGCCGAAGTCGAACAAAAAGAAATTGTCGCAATGAAAAGCGCATTTGATGCGATTTATAAAATCAAAGAAGAATACAACGTATCAATGCGCGAAGCGGCATATATGCACTCTATCAAGCGTGTGGCAACAGCAATGAAACTGCGCGGTTGGTATTAAATACCGTTGTTTGACAATACAATAAAAAATCCCCAAACTTGGGGATTTTTTATTGTGTAAAATGCGGATTTGATGTTATTCAGAGCAAACCTCTACCGCGTAAACTTCGGCACCCATATCTTCAGCCGTGCCACAGAACAGGCGGAAATTGCACTTATTTTCCGGTGTGTTCATTGCAGCCATTGTGTTCTGCGGAATTATGTTCAACAGACAGGTACCTTCTGCGACATATTGTGCCGGGTTTTCAACCGACAAAAATGTTACGGTTTTATCCTTGGCCGCGATTGCAGTCAATGCATCTGTTGCCGGCAGCGGCAAGATATAATCCCCCGCCTGACCCAACGCAACAATAGAAATGTTTTCGCCCTGGGCGGCAACGTTCTGAATTTCTGTTTCGATTGTTGCAAAATCGGCCGGTGTCGGTTTGTTATCGCCGCACGCCGCCAGTGATACGGCAACCAGTGCCAACAGTGACAGTTTTTTCATATGTTTCTCCTTAAATTATACATTTTGTGCGTTTGCAAATTTAGTATATAACATTGTGATTTATAAATCATCATAAAAAACAACAAATAATTTGACTTTTTTTATTTTTTTGTACATAATAACTCCGCAAATCCCAAAGATTGCCATTATAGTAAATCCAGTATGCGGTATGCGTGTGGGCCATCAACCGACGAGTGTTCGTCCTTGATGTTGGTTTTCTTTGTGGATAAAACAGTTTATAAATATGAAGGAGCAAAATTATGGCAACTGTTATCAGATTGGCCCGTTTCGGTGCTAAAAAGCGCCCATACTATCACGTTGTTGTTACGGATTCCCGTAATGCGCGTAATTCTGGCAACATTTTGGAAGTCGTCGGTAAGTACGACCCGATGCTGGCACGCGATAACGAAAAGCGTGTTGTTTTGAAAGTCGATGAAATCAAGGCCTGGTTGGCCAAGGGTGCCAAACCATCCGACCGTGTATATCGTTTCTTGGCAAATGCCGGTTTGGTTGCAGCACGTACTATTCCGAACCAGACAAAAAAGAATCAGCAATCTGAAAAAACACTGCAGAAAATTAAAGACAAGCAGGATAAATTGGCAAAAATAGCCGAAGAACAGGCCGCTGCTGAAGCAGCTGCCAAAGCCGCGGCTGAAGCGCCAGCTGAAGAATCCGCCCCAGCGGACACACCTGCGGAAACAGTGGCTGAATAATTTTGCGAATGCCCGGGATACACCCGGGCATTATACAGTTATTATTTTAATATGACGGACAACAAAAAAATCTTGGTCGGAAAAATTGTTGCGCCACAGGGAATTCGTGGCGAAGTGCGTGTACAAACATATACCGCGACACCAACGGATATGAAAACGCTGCCGGTATATAGTCCTAAATTGGCGGTCGGTGCGTTCCATTTTGTACGTCCGTTAAACCCAACATCGTCGGTGATTATTGCCAGAATAGATGGCGTCAATGACCGCAATGCCGCGGAACTGTTGCGCGGGGTTGAATTGTTTATAAATCGCGACGATTTGCCGGAATTGGCCGATGGTGAATACTATCAGACCGATTTAATCGGTATGCGTGTTGTACGTGACGGACTGGTCATAGGTGTCGTTGATGATATTCAAAACTATGGCGGCGGCGACATATTGGAACTGGATAGTGGCGAAATGGTGTCGTTTGTCGGCGCAACGGTTGATGTAAAAAGCAAAACAATAACTGTGTTATAAAATGCATTTCAACATACTGACCATTTTTCCGGAAATGTTTCCTGGCACGTTGGGTGGCGGGGTTGTCGGGCGTGCTTTGAATAATGATATTTGGTCGTATGATGCAATAAATATTCGTGATTTTGCCCACGACAACTATGGCAGTGTTGATGACGAACAATTTGGCGGTGGCGTTGGCCAGGTTATGCGTGCAGACGTGCTGGGTGACGCGCTGGATTCGGTTAAAAATCGCGGTAAAATAATTTATTTTTCACCACGCGGGCCACGATTGACACAAAAAATGGTTCGTGAATTTGCCGGGCAACCAAATGGAGTATTCTCCCTGCTGTGTGGTCGGTACGAAGGCATTGATCAGCGAATCATTGATGAATATGATATAATGGAATTATCCATTGGCGATTATATACTGTCGGGCGGTGAAATTGCCGCGCAAGTTTTTATTGACAGTGTGGTTCGCGTGATGGATAATGTGCTGGGCGGTGGCGCGGATGCCACGGCCAATGAAAGTTTTGAAATCGGGGGGTTGGAATGGCCGTTATATACCCGCCCGTCGGTATGGCGTGGACATAATGTCCCAGAAGTCCTGCTGTCCGGTCACCACGGCAATATAGAACGGTGGCGGAAACAACAATCGGACGAAATAACAAAACAACGTCGTCCGGATTTAATAGAAGGAAAATGAAAAATGAGCATTATTAAAAAAATCGAACAGGCCCAGATTGAAAAGTTAAAGGGCGACAAAAAAATCCCGGCATTTAAGTCCGGTGATACCGTCAAAGTACACGTCAAAATCAAGGATGGCGACAAGTTCCGCATCCAGGTTTTTGAAGGCGTTGTTATCGCCCGTGACGGTGGTGACGGCAATAATGCATCTTTTACCGTTCGTCGCGAATCATACGGTGTCGGTGTGGAACGTAAATTCCCGCTGTACAGCCCGGCGATTGAAAAAATCGAAAAGGTTCGCACTGGTAAGGTTCGTCGTGCAAAACTGTTCTTCCTGCGTGGATTGTCCGGCAAAAAGGCGCGTATCGTCGAAGATTTGTCGGCTGCATCTGCGGGAAAGGCAGAAAAACAGGCGGACAAATAATGTTTTACTGTATAAAAAATCCCGCGATTGCGGGATTTTTTATTGCATTTAACGTGAAAATTCACGCGGTTTCAAAATATATGGATTTACCAATGGAACCGGTTTATATCCAGTGCGTTCCAGGCATACGTTTATGCACTGGGCGTGATCTGGAAAATCGTAATCTTGGATGTGAATATGACCGTGATAGTTCACAATCGGCGGTACATTGCCAAATTCTGGCAACGGTTCGTGCGATAACAAAATATAATTTTTTGCATCGTAAATCGGATGAGAAAACACTTTGTCAAATCCGCACGACAGCCACCAATTTTCCGAATGATTGCGATCGTGATTTCCCATTATCAAGTACTTGCGTCCGCGCATATGGGTTAAAAGTTTGAATACCTTTTCTTTTGATGCGTCGTACATAACGTCGCCCAGCCAATAGCAGACATCTTGCTTTTTCACAATCATATTATAGTTTGTGATAATGGTTTTATTCATTTCGGCAACGCTGCTAAACGGACGTTTGCCGTTCACGATAATGCGTTCTGAATCAAAATGCGGGTCTGAAAATACATATGTTGCCATAATACTCTCCTTTATTTAGTATTACAGTGTTTTTAATTTTCTGTTTAATTTTTCCAATTTATGCACTATCTGATTCCAGTCGTCGCGTGCAGTCAAAAATCTGTCGTCAGCCGCGGCATAATCAACCCCAAGTTTATGCAGCGTATCAGCGTCGGGTAACAAGTGCACATCGTTAAATGATTCCAGGGGTGCGATATGCTTTAGCGTATATTTTGCCTGGTGGCGTTCTATGTCAAGCAGCATATCCCACGTTGCCGGTAAATCAATTCTGCTTGCGATTGTCGCAACATCATAATAATGCCTTGAAAAGAATTGGTTAAAATGCGGGCGCGCAGCAACCGAATTTGAATGCAGTGCATACACTTTGTCCCAAAAGGTTTGTTCATAACGTACAGTCGGTATGTCACCGATTGATTGACCAATAGAATATGGAATAACATCACTGTACGTAATAGATGACACTGGGTATTTGCGCGGTATTATTTCAATACACAAATGCCCCAGATTCGTGCTGAATTCCGATTTGTACATCAGATGCAGCGTCGGCGATGTCATAAACTGTTCCGTGTTTTTCAAACCGCGCCAATCCCCGTCGGTCATAATTAAAAACTGTTGATTTTTATTTATAACCTCGCCTATTTTTTGTTTCAGGTCGGAAAACACGGTCGCTTTGAAACGTTTGCGAAATTTATCTAGCTGCTTGCGCGAATGATTGTCGGGAATATCGTCAAAGTCAGAACAAACTAAATCTATATCTTGACCAATGCGGTTGGTCATACGATACGACTTTGACAACGATGCGCCACCTGCAAATACAAAATTATCGCAGATATATGCGTCGCTGAACAGTTTGTCCAAAATCAGACATTCCAGATAATCCTTTTCGGCCATTTCTGGATTTGGTTCTTTCCGCAAAATGTTATACGTGCCAGTTCCTATTTTTACCATATTTTAAGTATTGCACATAATATAGTTTTGTCAATATTTTTTGATGTCTGAATATTTAATAATTTGACTTTGTTGCGGTGCGACGGTAATATATCGATTATGAAAAAACAGTTTCTTATTGGATTTTTTTGCATATTTACTGGTTTTATGGGAATCGCACCGGCACACGCGTATATTGACCGTGATGCGGCTGTAATCCGCATTATGAACAAGGCCGCCGGCAAGGTTCAAACCGTCACCCTGCTCGTCGGGCAAAACGCGCAGTATGAAAAACTGAATATGGTTGTGCGTTCGTGCAAACAGACCGATCCGTTTGATGCCGAAGATTTCTTTATGTTCATAGAAATCAATAAATCAGATTCCGGCCAGATTTTTAGTGGCTGGATGAGTGCAAACGAACCTGGGGACAATCCGCTGCAAAATGCGGACTATGATTTATGGTTGGTGCGTTGTGAATAATTATATTGGGGGGATAATATGAAATTCTTGAAAAAATACCTGAAGTTTTTTATCGGCATTGCCGTATTGATTTTTGCGGTTGTTGTGTTCTTTTTCGCAATGCGGTCCAGTGATTTGGAAAATGGCACATTGAAACAATGGCGTGGCGCCGATTTGAACCGCAGAACCGCGGCGGCACAAATTCTGGCGGCGTCAGAAGAAAATCTGGATTTACTGGTTCAATGTGTTGATAAAATCGCAACATTACCAGAATCCGGCGAAATGGCGGTACGTGACGCGGTTGCATTGTGCTATACCGGAATACAGGTAAATCAAAACAATTAAAGTTAAAAATTAAAATGAAATGGCTGGCGCTGATTTTAATACTGACTGCTTGTGCGCCAGCGGAATATTCCGATATCGGTCACGAATACTTGGGGGCGGCGTATGTTGCGGATCCGCTGGGCGAAGGAATATTACCTGATGCCGACCCTTTAATTCGTAACGATGCGTTTGATTGCACTACGTTTGTTGAAACGGCACTGGCCGGGGGTGATGTCGAAACACTGAATAAAATTCGGTATAAAGACGGTAAAATTGGGTTCCTGACCAGAAATCATTTTATAGAAACCGACTGGTTGGAAAACAATGCCAATCGTGTTTCCGTTGTGACCAAACAATATGGCGATGTCGCCACGCGAAATGTTGTCATAGACCGTAAAAACTGGTTGCGTACGGTTCACGGCATTGATGCGGAATATCCGACACGTAACGTTATGTTGGAATATATTCCGTACGACAAACTGGGAACATTGAATCCGTCACAACCGTTGATAGTGCTGTTTATTGCTGACAAATCGCAAATCAGTGATAAAATAGGTACGGATTTGGCGGTTCGGCATATGGGATTCTTGCTACCGGGCGGCGTATTACGGCACGCGTCCCAGGAATATGGACGTGTTATGGACACGGACTTTTATGAATATGCTATGCGCCGCGCTAATGGCACACACGATATTGGTATAATGTTGGTGGAAATAAAATGACAGAAGAAAAAATAATTCGTATGGATATGGGCAAGTTGCGTGGCGATGTTCACACTGATGCAACCACGCGCCCGATACTGTGTTTGGGCATAGAATCATCGTGCGATGAAACGTCGGCCGCGATTGTGGATTCCGATCGCAACATATTATCGCATATAATATACTCGCAAATTCCAGAACACCAGAAATACGGCGGTGTGGTGCCGGAACTGGCGGCGCGTGCACATATATTGGCAATAGATGACGTTATTCGTAAAACATTGGACGCGGCGGGAAAATCTATTTCCGATATCGACGTTATCGCTGCAACCGCGGGTCCGGGGCTGATTGGCGGTGTGTTGATTGGCTGGATGGCGGCAACGGGTATAGCGCAAACAACCGGCAAACCACTGGTTGCCGTAAATCATCTGGAAGGTCACGCACTGGTTCCGCGTCTGCACGCGGCGGCGGCAAATGGCGCGGATGGTGCCACATCCGTGGACTTTCCGTATTTGTTGATGTTGGCATCTGGCGGTCACTGTCAGATTTTATTGGTTCGTGGCGTTGGAAAATATGAACTGATTGGCCAGACGTTGGACGACAGCGCGGGCGAAGCGTTTGACAAGGTTGCAAAAATGCTGGGGCTTGGTTATCCAGGTGGCCCAGTTGTGGATAAGCGTGCTGTATCTGGTAATCCGCGTGCGTTTAATTTTCCGCGCCCGTTATGTGACAAACCGGGATGTGATTTTTCCTTCAGTGGAATCAAGACCGCTGCGCGAACATTTTTGTCGCGCGTTAAACCGCCCTATTCCGACGAGTTTATAAATGATTTTTGTGCATCTTTCCAGGCGGCCGTTGTCGATTGTATAATAGACCGATTGAACAATGCTTTTGATGATACGCGCGTGATTGATGCGGCACCAAAAACACTGGTCGTTGCCGGTGGTGTTGCGAAAAACAGTGCTGTTCGCAGTGCAATGGAAAAATTGGCTGCGGCACGTGACGTCGTATTCGCCGCACCACCGATGAATCTGTGCACTGATAATGGCGCAATGATTGCCTGGGCTGGATTAGAAAATTACAAACTGGGGCGTGTTGTTACCGAACCAGTTGCGCCACGTCCACGTTGGCCACTGACAGAATTATAATATGGATATAGATATGACGGATTATGACGCAGCCACACAAAAATTGTTAAAAATGGTGGAAACTTTGCAGTTGCCACCGGAATTTAGCCCCGCGTATGATATGGTCAGTATGGTGAAATCGTTTCGTGTGGCATTTCAGAATCCGTGCCTGCGCCATTGCGTACTGTCACAAAAATACGAACGTCGGCGTGTTGAACAGGAACGTTTTTCTGCCGGATTTTGTGGCATTGCCAGTTATACTTGGAACCAGCTATTTCGTATGGACGATGGAACCGAAGTATGGTGCCTGAAAATGATAACAAGTGGCGAATATAATATCGGCAACCACGTGTGGCTGGAAAACGTGTTCACTGGCCAACCATTGGATTTAACGTTTGACCAGTTCATCGATTCAAATGGAAAATATGTTGAAATACCATATAGTAAAATTGGCCACTATGCCAGCAGCGACTTTGCGTTTCACCGCGCATACAAGTTTGCAAACTATTTGGGCATAGACCTGGAACGGATTGTGTTTGAAAATTCTTTGCGTGCACTGGGGCGCAGATGACATACTTGTTTTTGACATCAAATATGCTATAATTTCATTATTATGAATGACTATATAAAAAAATATGATGCAGCAACCCAACGGGTCTTGGCTAAGGCACGCGAAATAGACCGTTTCGCATTACAGGAATTTGATGCACAGTACACTTTGTATGATATATCATACGTATTGCGGCAAAAATTCAAAGACCACCTGTTCCGTGACCGGTACGTCGGCGATATGCAATTTATGGGCTTTACCCCATATCCAAAGGGATTCTGTGCCCTGTCAACTATATGCATTTATAACTTGTATGGCGGCGACGGGATATGGACACCGTCGGCAATAAAATTGGGGGCGTGGGAATACGCACCGGTTGTATTCTTGCGCGACAATCGTTTTGACATCCCGTTTGATACAACTGGCGACCAGTTTGCACCGCTGCGCGTACCGTATGAATTGGGTACACCGATAAACAAGCGGGTTCGTGATATGAAAACGCCAAACAAAGAACGCTTCATCGCGGAAATAAAAAAAGAATTAGACAGACGTTAAACTATGATTGAAAAGCCACAACCATTTGTTCAGCCAGATACTATATTCAGTGTTTCCGATGCATCCGCATTGTTGAAAAACGTTGTGGAAACCGCTTTCCCGCGGATTCGGGTGCGTGGCGAATTGTCACAGATTACACGCGCCACGTCTGGACATATGTATATGACGATAAAGGACGCCGGTGCGGCAATTTCTGTTATTATTTGGCGCGGCACCCCCGTCCCGTTCAAGTTGGAAGATGGGCTAGAGGTTATTATTACCGGCCGCTTTACAACATATCCAGCACGCAGTAATTATCAAATCATAGTATCAGAAATCGAAATGGCCGGCGTTGGTGCAATACTGAAAATGTTAGAGGAACGCAAACGCAAACTGGCCGCCGAGGGATTGTTCGACCAGGCACGTAAAAAGCCGTTGCCACGTCTGCCCCAACGTATCGGCGTCGTTACCAGCCCAACCGGCGCCGCATTTCAGGATATTCAAAACCGCTTGCGCGAACGTTTTCCAGTAACGGTTGTTTTGTACCCCGCAACCGTCCAGGGCACAACCGCCGCGGCCGAGGTTGCCGCTGGCATTGAATACTTTAACCGCGCAAAAAATGTTGATGTTATAATTGTTGCGCGTGGCGGCGGCGCATTGGAAGATTTGTTGCCCTTTTCAGAAGAAATCGTTGTTCGTGCCGCTGCGGCCAGTGAAATTCCACTGATATCCGGGGTTGGTCACGAACCGGACTGGATGCTGATTGATTTTGCGGCCGATGTCCGCGCGCCGACACCAACCGGGGCGGCGGAAATGGTGGTGCCGACCAAATTGTCATTGATTCAGGAACTGGACAACCTGTGGCATCGGCTGTCAAATAATTTCACAACACGCCTGACCAACGCGCGTGCACGCGTGGAATCCATTGTTGTTAAAAGCCCGAAACAGGTTGTTATGGAACAACAGCAGCGTCTGGATGATATAACGCGGACGCTGAACATAATAATCAATGGCAAAATCGCAACTGCACGCCAGCGTATGGATGCATTGTCCGCGTTCCCAAACATAATGCAAAACAAAATGTCAACACTGGGTCAGTCGATTGCTCATTTGGGGCAAATGTTAAATTCTTTGAGTTATAAAAGTGTTTTATTACGTGGTTATGCGATTGTACGCGACGGCGAAAACAACATCATCAGTCGCGCCGACGGCGCACGTCCCGCATCAATAGAATTTGCTGACGGTGTGGTAAAAATTTAATACGCTTGCTTTTTATCAATCAATAACATATACTAATTTTTGAATCCGGGTGGATACTGGGTTCGGGGTCGTCAAAAAGCCCATAATCAAAGCAGTGTTTAATACACTGAAACAAATCCGCTGTACAAACACGCGGCGCAGTTGCGCCATTTGTGTTTTGTATACCCCGATTATTTGTCGGGGAGCCGCTGGTTATATAACAGGATTTTTATCCAAAGACCAGCGGGGTCATTTCTTTGATTATGATTTTTTGAACTCCCCGACCGCCACTGATTTGGCGGTTTTGTTTTGCTAGCAAAAAAGGGGACGCAAAAATGAAAAAATCAACAATTATCATTGCAATAATGGCACTTTATGCCAAACCGGTATATTCCGGTGTTTATATAAGCGATATTGGATTTGGTGCCGAATGTCCATTGACCGGCAGTGATTATGTCGTTGCGCCACAATGCTCGACGTGGTGCAAAAATCGATATGGCAACACTATGTACGGCACAATGGTTATAAGTCAGCAATGCAGAACTATGGGCATTGAATCTGACTATACGTATTGTTGTGCAAACAATGCGGCATTAGACATAATCAACAAGTGTAAATGTGCAGATGCTAATCAACTTACGGTCGCAGATAAGACAAATGGTAAATCATATAGAATGACTGATAATGGTGATGGAACATATAATTATACTTGTGAAAACCTGTATTGCTTTTGTGATGTATCATTTTATGGCAGCCGGCAACTAATGAGTCAATCAACATCCGGCGCGTGCACAGAGTGCCCCTGTGATAATAATGTAGTAAACACTTACGGCAATGCCCCGTTGTGTGGGTGGACTCATAATAACTTTGCGTTACTGACGGATAATGAAAAAACCCCCAGTACAAATATTACTAATTGCAAGGCCGGCCCTATTTCAAGCGGCATACCAGAACAATACAGAACATATAAGGATGATTCAGGGACTTTCGTATTAAGTGGTCCCTGTCAATATGTGCAATAAAAAACAATAATCCGCATTTTGCGGATTGTTGTTTAGTGTTTCATTAATGTGCGGGCGGTTGCCAGTGATTCTGGTGTTATTTCCGCACCGCTGATTATGCGCGCAATTTCGTTTACGCGGTCGTCGCCGTTGATTTCGGCAACGCTGGTCGTTGTGGTGTTGTTTTCACTGCTTTTAGAAATCTTGAAATGTTTATCTGCAAATCCGGCCACCTGGGCGGAATGCGTTATAACCAACGCCTGGGACGATTGTGCCAGGCGGTTTAAGCGTTGCCCCACGGCACTGGCGGTTGCGCCGCTGATACCAGTGTCGATTTCGTCAAACACAAATGTATGCGCCCCGCCCGTCTGAGCCAGAACAACACGCAACGCCAACATCAAACGTGACAATTCTCCACCCGACGCCGCCCGATGCAATGGTGCAAACGGCATACCGGGATTTGTTTTTATCATAAATACAACATCATCAACACCATTTGCGGACGGTGCTGTTGGCGTACGTTCAACCATAAAATCAACCGAGCCCAATTTTAAGTCCGGCAATTCCGCCAGTATGCGGTCGCGCAAATTCGTTGCCGCCCTGTCGCGTGCCGTCGTCAGCGCATTTGCCGCGGTATTAAACGCCGCACGTGCGGAATCAACCATTGCACGTGTTTTTTTCAATTCCGCATCAGAATTTTCAATCGTATTCAACTGTGCGGACATTTGTTCCAACTTTGCCGGCAATTCATCGGCACTGACGCGATGTTTGCGCGCAGCCGCACGGATTGCAAACAGACGTTCTTCTATTGCGTCCAGATTATCGACATCTATATCTGCCGGCGCCAATTTTTCCGCGACATCAGACACAATTTGCGCCGCATTATATAGTGCATCTATTTGTTCGGCATACGGGTTCGGTTCCGTCTTGATACGTTGCAAGATATGTGCAACCGAAAATATTTGTGCATCCAGTGATTCACCACGCGGATTCAGTGCCGCAACGGCATCCGATAAAATTGCCGCGTCCTTTTCCGCGTTCATCATTGCGGTACGCTTGGTGGCCAATTCGTCTTCTTCACCGGGACGAACGTTTAACGATTCCAATTCACGTACATTGTGTTCCAGAAATTCACGTTCCGTCGCCGATTTTTCCAGCATCTGTTCCAATTCGCGCAGATGTTCAACCGCCGTGTGATACACGTTATAATTTGTGCGAACTGTTGCCAACAACTCATTGTATTTTGGATTGTTTATTGCAGCAAATGCATCCAATGATTCGCGGTGTGTTGTTGGATTTAGTAATGCGTGGTTCGCAAATTGTCCGTGAATTTCAACCAGGTTGTCGCCGATAAGTTTTAATGTCTTTACAGATATCGGTGTATCGTTTGCCCACGCGCGACTTTTGCCATCCGGTGATAATGTGCGCCGCAATATCAACGAACCGTCAAATTCAATTCCGTTTTCATCCAATACGGAACGCGTTATGGGGTCTATATCATCAAATTCGGCAATAACGGTGGCGCTGTCACATCCGTGCCGCACCAGTCCGGCATCCGAACGCGCACCCAAAGCCAAAGCCAGCGCGTCCAACAATATACTTTTACCCGCACCTGTTTCGCCGGTCAGAATATTTAACCCAGCCCCGAATTCCAGATTCAGCTTTTCAATCAGAACAATATTTGAAATATACAGACGTGTCAGCATATCGGGATTATAGTCGCACCACGACCCAGATTTCAAGATTTTTAATCAGATTTCTTCAACAGAAAAATCGTGCATCCATAATATATAACCGCGTATTTCATAATTCGGATATATGTCGCGCAACAGTGTTTTATATTCGTTTATCTGTTCAACATATTTGTCGTGAAATGCGGCGCGGTCCGTGTCCGTCTTGTAGTCCAGGACATATACGCGTTTGTTTTCGTCATCCGTGAACAGGCGGTCTATGCGACGACTGATAAAACGCCCGTTTATGGTGCCAGCAATGGGAACCTCGGTTCGAGACACTGGCGAAAACATTTGCGCCAGCGTTGGATTTTCTGATATCTTTGCACGGATGTCCATATCACCGCGTGACGCGTCGCCATCAATAACAATTCGCTGCATACGCGCGTGCATTTTACGTCCAGTGTCGGTGGCGTAATCCTGGCGCACCATTTGGTCGATAATATCCCGTAATTTATTTGCCATTTTCTATCCTGACGGTTTCATCTGTTACAACTGCGCGCGCATCAGCCGATAGCACACGCCACAGTTGCGTATGCCACGACATTTCGGACGCCGGTCGATTTTTCTGGGCAAATCCATAAACATACAAGCGTTTTATAGCGCGTGTCATCGCAACATACAACAATCGATAATATTCGGCAATCCTGGTTTTGTTCAAACCTTCTTCGGCACGCGCCCGAACTTCACTGGTGTCACGGCGCGGCGACCATATCCACGGCGTCGGATATGCCGTGCCAGACGCGCGCAGTCGCGCTGATTGCAGTTCCGGCGTGATTGGAAAGATTTTTTCTGGTTTTGGCGTACGAACAGTATCTATCAGGAATATGACCGGCGCTTCCAGCCCCTTGCTGCCGTGAACAGTGACAATGCGAACACCGGCACTGCTGTCCATATCGCGCTTTATTTGACTGCCACCAGTGATAAACCATTTCAAAAAATGATACAACGTGCCACATTGCGTACGCTCATATGCCAGGCATATGGTTAAAAATTCTTCCAACGGATCGATAATTTGATTTCCCAGTGCCGAAATCATACTTTCACGCGTATTGTTCGTATTCAGCACACGCGTAAAAAACGAATATGGCGCCAACGTTTTCGACCAATCAACCATCTGTACCAGTTGTTCATATATATCTGGGTGCGTATCACGCAAAACATTAAAAACCGTTACCGGAACATATTCGCCAGATTGCGACTTTAGCGATTTGTTCGCATCATTTTTAATTTTACAAACATTAAAAATATCACGTTCAGTCAATCTGAAAAGTGGACTTTTTAACACACAACACAAACTATAATCATCGCCCGTATTTATACAGAATCTGACCAGATTTAACAGGTCGCGTATCGCCGGAAAATCCGGCAAAGTAATTCTGTCACTGCCCGCGACTGGAATATTGCGCCGCTTTAATTCGCGCACCAACAGCGGTCCCATCGGTTCACGGTTTTGAACCAAAACCATTATGTCACCGGGCGCAAAGTTTCCTTCGTTCAGAACATCTTGGATTTTAGCGGCAATATTTTCAATGTACGACAGCATATCAACATCGTCGTCTGCGTTACAATCAACCAATTTATGCAGTTCAACAAATGCGCCGGCGTCTGATTTTACCCATTTGTGGGAATTATTTACAAAACCTGTCTTTTCACGCACGATATCGTCGTTAAAAAACGCATCAACCGCATACAATATTTGCGGCATAGAACGGAAACTTTGCACCAGTGGAATTTCCTGAATTGTGCGCATATTTTGTTCTATTTGACGCTTTATTTCATCGCGACTGGCGTCAAACGCACGTGGATCGGCGCCCTGAAAACCGTAAATCGATTGTTTGGTGTCGCCAACAATAAACAGCGAGTGCGGATTTTTATCAGTGTCACCATCGGTAAAGAAATCGCCTGACAACAATCTTAAAATATCCCATTGGGCGGGACTGGTATCCTGGGCTTCATCCACAAGAATATGCGTCAGACGAATATTTAACTGCGATAAAACCCAGCCCATAACATCTGGCGAAGAAAACAATTTGCGGGTGTACAAAATCAAATCTTCAAAGTCCAACAGATTGCGTTTTGATTTTATGTCGGCATATATTTTTGCAAACGCTGCCGATAAATCAAAAACGGCCATAGTGTCATCAAATATTCGCCGGGCCAAATTATATTGATTTACTGCATAGACACGCGCCTGTTCTTCAACTAAATAACTTTTCTTTGCCACCAGTGCTTTTGGGGTATCTTTATCGGTTAAATATGCAGTTTTATATTTTTCAAAATCTATCGTCGTATCAATATATTGTTTTGTTAAATTGATAACGTTTAGCAAATATTCTGCCGGCTTTTTTGATGTTTTTATATCTTCGTTCGTTGCATCGATGATTTTTTGCAATTCCGTGGTTGAAATTTGTGTTTGAACCGGTTTGCCTAATTGTAAAAATTCTTTAGTCGTATCAATAAAATATTTTCGATAGTTGTCAACGTTATTTAACTGAAAAAAGTCCTTGTACCGTTCGCTTAAAATCGCCATCAGGTCGCCTACGCGCGATTCATCAATTCGACCAACCAGATATGTAAATGCATCATTGACACGTGCATCATTTGATGAATTTACCAGGTGTGAAAATGCGTCCTGTAACAATGTACGTTGCGTATCGTCAGACACCAGTGTCCAGGCCGGAGATATTCCTGCCTCAATCGGGAAACGATGCAGTATTTCTTCACAAAATCCGTGAATTGTTTTTATTTTCAGCAAATCTGGATTATCGATATACTTAAAAAACACGGTTCGGGCGTGTGCAATATCGTCGTCCGTCGCCGGCTTATTTTGTGCAACACCATCCAATAAGTCGCGCAGCTCCGCATCCGTTGCCATTGCCCATTTCTGCAATTCGCGCAGGATTCTGTTGCGCATTTCACCGGCCGCCGCCTTGGTATATGTCAGACATAAAATGCCGCTGTCGTCTATATTGTCACTGCGGAACAATATGCGCAACAGTCGTTGTACCAGAACACTGGTTTTGCCGGTTCCGGCGTTTGCCTGAACCCAGACGTTTTCCGCGGGATTTGCGGCGGTATCCTGGGCCGGTGAAAGAGTGAATTTTTTAGCCATTATGCCCTTGCTTTATTTATGGGATTTTAGTATATATTTCATAGAACTGCAAGGATATATCTGGCGCGGTGCGCGCCGCATATTTCCAAAACAAACCACGGGGGGATTTTATGGATTTCGGACAAGTTTATTTGATTGCGGGCGGTGTATTGGCCGGACTGCTGTTTATATCGTTGATAGTGTTATTTTTTGTTTCCAGACGATCCCAAAAGGTTATGAAATCGCTGCTGGATATAATGATGCGCCCGGAACGTGCCCGTGTCCAGGACGCCGTGCGCGTGCTAAACGCCATACTGGCCGATGAAATGATAAAAATGGAATCTAATTTTCAAAATATACGTGATGAACTGAACGCACAAATTACGGCGGCAACCGAATTAAAAAACAATTTGAACGATCAGAATTCTCGTCTGACCGCAACAACGGACGACGCAACAAAGAAAATCGCCATTATGGCCCAGCGTCTGGAAAACACTGTTTCAGATTTGCGCGGAATTGTTGAATCAAACGATTGGCAAGATGTGGAACATTCCACCGACAGATTCAGCGCCAGTGTGAACGACCTGTTGGGCAAAATAGATGCAACAACCGCGGACACCGACGAACGTGTGGCACGCATACAATCCAATATAGATAAATGGCTGGCCGCTGGCGATACTTTAAGCCAACAGTTAAAATCCGAATTTGATTCCAATACCGAACAGATGAAAAATCTGAACGCAGAATACGATACTATGCGCCAGAATTTAACTGATTTGGCGGCAACAACCGCAACCGGATTTGATAACGTCAAAACATCTGCAACCGATTACGCCGAAATTATGGAAAATAATAATAAGTTGCTGGACGGCCACCTGTTAAAACTGGACACATTTGGCAAACAGGCAAAAAAACAACTGACCAGCCAGGTGAATACCCTGACAAATACCGCAAACGTTGTCGCCGGCCAGGTACGATTGTCTGAAACGTCCATAGAATCCCAGGTACGAAAACTGACCGACGCGGTTGAAACACTGATGCAGTCAGCCACTTCGACCGAATCCGCCGTGCGTAATATTTCCAAGGAACTGACCGAACTGTGCAATCACTTTAACAAAGACATCACCGGCTTCACCAATGATATTGTTGGCGAATTAAAAACTGTTTCCGGGGTTGCAAATTCCACATTGGAAAACACCAAGACAGCGGCTGGCGCGTTTTCTGAATCTGTGCGCGCAATGGCGACCGGCGTGCGCGAAACGTTGATAGAAATGAACACGGCACACACGCAATTATCTGGCCAATCAGAAAACCTGATAAAAATGTCGGCCGAAACGACGGCACAGTTACAACCCCTGTCCGAATTGATAGAAAAGTATTATTCGGCCCTGCCCGATTTGGCGCGTGATTCCGTGGCGACCGGTGATAATCTGCAAAAGATTGTGGAAAACCTGAACGAAAAAATTGGTCTGATGCGCCAGACGGTGTCTGATTCCACAACCGCTATTTCGGAATCGGCCGTAAAATTGGAAGATTTGGCCGGCCAGTCACGCCAACAAATGATTGATTTAATGTCTGATTATACCAAGGCCGTAAATACTATGCAGACATTAAACAAACAAATGATGGTTGCGCGTGCCACCGCCCCAATGGATGCAATCAATACGACACCGACCGGCACGCCGGCATATGGCCGCGTCAGCGCCCAGGATTTCTTGAAACAAAGCGAACGTATGTTTGAAAAACTGCACGAACAGACATTAGATTTGACGCGTGCGGCCGGGGTTGAAATTCCAGATGTCATATGGAAAAAATATCACGGCGGCGACACAACTGTGTTTTCCAAATGGTTTGCAAAAATTATGACCGCGGCCGACAAGAAACAGGTTCGTGAAATGCTGAAAAACAATGCAGCGTTTCGTTCCCAAGCAACCCAGTTTGTGCGCGGTTTTGATAAAATACTGACCGCGGCACGCAATGCGGACGGCACCGATAAGTTGGCCGGTACATTGGCAAAAACCGACCTGGGTCAGATTTATATTGCATTAAAGGGACACATATAAAAACTTTTCTTGTGAATAATTTGTAATTGTTTGTTGACGGGAGTTCCGTCAATGAGGCATCAGAACCTCTGCCTTCGCGTCGGATAGTTAGCTGTGCGACGATAAACTATCTCCTGAACATATAAGTATGGTTCAGGAGGGTTCGCGGAATACTCAATACGCGACGCAATTCGAAGGATTGTTCTGAACCTCCTGAACCACCTGTAAATGGTGGTTTTTATATACAAAAAACTCAGGAGAAAAGAACTATGAAACGTTTAATCATTATCTGTGGCTGCGCCATATATGTTAGTGCGGCCAGCGGTGCCAGTTGCACCATAACCACTGTTGCAGCATCGTGTGCCGCCAATGCAGAAATATGCAGTGGCGGATATTGCAAGACAACATATTCATATGTTGCCGCACACAGAACTTGTTCTTGCCCATTGAATTATTGTTGTAATTGCGTGGAGCAAGGCGAGCCCAGTTGCAGATGTCCGTCTGCAGTTATGGGAAAGCCCTGTCCTGTATGTTAGTCAAGGGGGCAAGATATGAACATATGCAAAAATTACCCGATAGTGGGTGTATTCTTTATTACCATATTTTATCCATATGTTGCATTGGCGGTGTGTAACCCAACTGGAACAAGTTGCAGTGCGTGTACAACATATCGTTGTAATTCGGGATATTACGGCACAGCACTGTCTGCTTCCCGTGGGTGTACACGCTGTCCTACAAATGCAACGTGTGCAGGTGGTAATAATTCAACGTTCGTATGCAATACGGGATATTATAAAAATGGTTCTGAATCCGTCATCTGGCACAACATCTGGCAATGGCGCAACAACAATAACACAATGTTACATCCCGTCTGGAACCAAAGGCAGTGATTCTACTGGTCAATACGAATACATTGGGAACTGTTACTATATATTATAAAAAAACAAATCCCCGTTTTATACGGGGATTTTTTACCGCGTGCGCGTGCGGATTAAATTGTCTATCACCGGGCGCAGGTGTGAAAATACTTCGTCAATCCCCATACGTGTGCCATCGGCGCGCATTTCGTCAACCACGGTCCAGGTTTTGGGGTTGGCGGCGGCTATTTGTTTATATACATTTGACACATCGTACAGTAACTGAAAGTCACTTTCGTGAATGTCTGGGCGACCGTTTTGATACTGCTTTAGGCCGGTATTGCGCATATTGTACGATATACGCGGGTCCAGGTACAAATATATATTATGGTCTGGGCAAATTATACCCATTTGATTAAATTCTAAATCTTCCATAAATTGGATTTTTTGCGCCCACTGGTCGCGCGGATATTTCGCAACCGAAAAAGAATTACTGTAAGTGTATCTATCCAGCACAACCCATTTGCCGTCACGCAGCCATCCGGCAATTTTCGGTTGGTGCTGCAATCTGTCCAGTGCATACGGCAACATTGTATATTCGGCGGGCAAATCGCGTGTAGCACCAAATTTCCCGTTCAAATAATCACGCACCAATCGTCCAAAAAACGCGTTGTACTGTGGGAAGTCCAATGTTTCCGCCGCGATTCCACGCGACTGCAAATAATTCACTATATTCATAACCTGGGTGTGTTTGCCGGCCTTGTCTGTACCCTCGACTGCAATCATATATCCATTGTTCATAAATTCCCCCATTTGTATTTGTAAAAATGAAAATCCCGCCGTGGCGGGATTGGTGATTGTATTTAATCCTCCAGAAAGCTGCGCAATTTACGTGCACGTGTCGGATGCTTCAGCTTATTCAGCGCCTTTTGCTCAATTTGGCGGATACGTTCACGGGTGACCCCAATGTATTCACCAACCTCTTCCAGAGTACTGGTTTTATTCGTGCTCATCCCGAAACGCTGGCGCAGAACGGTTTCTTCCTTGGGATCCAATTCAGACAGAATCTGGGTGACAATTTTACGCAGATTCTTTTGCGCCGCCGAAACAAACGGATTCTTCGCCGTTTCATCCGCGATGATTTCAATACGACTGCTGTCATCTTCGGTGCCAACGGGTGCCTCCAGTGAAATTGGTTTCAGGTTCACCTTTAACGCCTTGTGAATCTTATCCACCGGCAGATAGATAATTTTTGACAATTCTTCGGGTGTGGGCTGGCGACCATATTTATGCATAAACTGGCGCGTGGCACGCTGAATTTTGTGTATATTGTCAATCATATGCACCGGGATACGGATTGTGCGGGCCTGGTCGGCGATACTGCGCGAAATACCCTGCTGAATCCAGTTGGTGGCATAGGTTGAAAATTTATTCCCCAAACGATAGTCGAATTTATCAACCGCCTTCATCAGACCAATGTTGCCGTCCTGAACCAAATCAGAAAAGTCCAGTCCCAATCCACGGTTGCTGGATTTTTTCGCAAACTTTATCACCAGACGCAGGTTGGCCTCTATCATTTCGCGTTTGGCGCGGGCGGCTTCGGCCTGGCCGCGGCGAACCAATTCAACAACCTTTTTGTATTCGGCGGTCGGTTGACCCGTTTCAACGGCGATTGCAGTGATGTCTTCCTGAATTTTCAAAATATCTTTTTCGTGTTTCTTGGCAAAGTTCGCCCAGGTCGGATTTTTACTGCGCATCAGTTTTTTGACCCAGTTGCGATTGATTTCGTTGCCAGTGTATTCGGCCAGAAAATCTTCGCGCTTGATTTTATTTGCCATCGCCAGACGCAATAATTTACCTTCCAGTCCCATCAGCAACTGGTCACGCTTGGTCAACTGGTCCAGAATTTCCGCAATGCGGTCGTCATTCAGACGGATTTTGCTGACGTGTTCGAACAATTCCAGACGCATTTTTGTATATTTCTTTTCCAGTGCTTCGTCCGGTTTTGACGATGTTTCCAAATTTTCCAGACGTTTTGCCTGCAGTTTTTGCATATTGTTGAACACGCGCTTTATCTTGCCGAACAGTTCCATAACCATTGGCATCAACGCTTCTTCCATAACAGGAATTGGAACACCAGATGTGCCGCGCGGCGTATCTTCTTTTTTGATGCCGTCATCGTCCGTGTCATCATCTTCATCGTCGTCTTCGTCATCGGACATAGCGGATTCTTCCAAATCGTCCAAATCATCATCGTCTAGTTCATCGACGTGCTCGACACCCTTGGATTTCAAAGTTTCAGAAAGTGCCGCCAATGATTTTTGTTCAGCGTCGCTGGAATACATCACTTCCAGATTTACAATATAGCGCAAACGAATATCTTCGTTTAATAACTGTTGATACCAATCCAGCATCGCCTGGATAGTCATCGGACTTTCACACAGGCCATAGACCATCAAACGGGATGCGGCCTCGATACGTTGAGCGATGGCAACTTCACCGGCGGCGGTCAGCAACTGTACCGTGCCGATTTGTTTCAAATACGACTGAACAGAATCCTGAACACCCAACACCAGGTTACCGGTCTGGCTGCGTTCCAACTGCTTTGCATAATGTTCATAATCATCATCGTTGACGTCAACCTGTTCGGCATCGGCATTCAGCAAGTTGCGGGTTTTGTCCAACGGCTCGTCAGAATCATCGTCGTAGTATTTGTCCATATTCTGGGCATAATTGTCCGTTTCCAGAATTTCCAGACCTAAATCCTGTTGAAAGAAATCCAATACTTCTTCTTTTTCATCGTCGGGCACTTCGTCCGCATCGGTCGCATCGTCAAAATCAATTTTCGACAAATACCCAACATCCACCGCACTGGTGGCCAGTTTCTGCAGATTTTCCGGTAATGAATCAATCAGTAACTTGGTTGCCTCGTCCAGTTTTTTAGCCATAAACAAACCCTTCCCGTGTGTATGTGTGTGTTTTTATTTATTGTTTTGTTTTCTTGCCTTGGCAACAGCGTCGTGCAACGCGGATTCCGACACCAGCCCCAAAACAATCGGGCTTTGGATTTGAATAATTGAATACGATTTGTGCGTTTTGTTGCGGACAGATGCAACCGTCGGATTTGTGCTGCGCATCAGGCGCGCAACCTGACCGTCCGACAATTCCGGATAGTTTTTCAAAATCCATAAAATGCCACCCAGACGGTTCTGGCGATGCAGTTTCGGTGTGTATCCGACGCCCTTTTTATTCTGGGCCTTTTGCGCCAACACAATTTCTTCGCGCAGGTTCAGTCGTGCCGACGGATCCGCTTCGCACCGTTCAATGTCTTCACGCGTCAACTGGCCGTTCAAGATTGGATTTAATCCCTGAACCTTGGTGGTTTCGGCATCGGCGATATTTTTAACCTCTAATTCGTGCAGACCGCAAAAATCAGCGATTTGTTCAAACGTCAATGACGTGTTTTCAATCAACCACAACGCTGTGGACTTTGGCATATATGGGTAATTCATAGAACGTTCCTCTTGTTGCTGGGGTGCAATATACACTAAAATGCCCCTAAATTCAAGCCCTTTTTACACAAATTTACACCCCGGGATAAAATTCCCGGGTGTAATAGTTTATTTTTACGGCACATTAAACTTTTTTAACGATTTTCGTACCGTCACGCGTATCGACAACAGTCCAACCGGCCGCGTCAATTTGTGCCCTGATTTCATCGGCGCGCGCCCAATCTTTGGCGGCCTTGGCCGCAGCACGTGCGTTGGCTAAATCTACGATTTCCGCCGGTGCCGCTTCAGATTCTGCATCATTCAGATGTTTCGCACGTTCAATAAACTGCAACCCCAATAATCTGTCAACAAATTCCAACAATGCGATTTTAGTGGACGCGTTTATATCCTTGTCTTTCAGCATATTTTGAATTTGCACCAGCGCTTCGGCCGTTTTCATATTATCCGATGCCGGTGCCAAGATTTTATCGTGCCACAGGTTATATGTTTGCTCATCCATTGCACCAGGTTCTGTATCAGCCAGGATTTCTGCCACGCGCCGAACCAGGTTTTTATACCCGGCGGCGGCGGAATCCATCGCATCCCACGAAAAACGCAGTTGAGTTTGGTAATGTCCCAACAATATGAAATAACGATACACCATCGGATCATATCCACGTTTGCGCACCGCGTCCAGCCCCAAGAATTCACCGGTAGATTTGCTCATTTTTTCGCCGGACTTGTCAACCAGGAAACTGAAATGTACCCAATAATTCACCCACGGCGCGCCAGTTATCGGTTCGCTTTGCGCGATTTCATTTGTATGATGAATACGCGACAGATCTTCGCCACCAGTGTGAATATCAAAATGATTGCCCAATAACTTCATACTCATCGCGCTGCATTCCGCGTGCCACCCTGGAAAACCAACGCCCCAGGGACTGTCCCATTCCATTTGACGCTTGTGATCGGTTGGTGAAAATTTCCACAACGCAAAATCGGTTGGATTACGCTTGGCATCGTTAAATTCCACACGCGCCCCCGCACGATTGCCAGACATTGAACCACCGGTCAACTGGCCGTATGCGGCAAATTTACTGGTGTCATAATAAATACCGTCGCCAGGAATTTCGTATGTGTAACCCAATTCTTCCAGTTTTTTTACCAAATCGATTTGTTCGGCGATATAGTCCGTTGCGCGCGGCATATCAGTCGGACGGATTATGTTCAAATCGTCATAGTCACGCAAAAATTCATCCGTGTAAAATTTTGCGATATCCCAAACATTTTTATTTTCACGTGCGGCGCCGCGCTCCATTTTATCATCGCCACTGTCGGCATCGTCACTGGTCAAATGTCCGACGTCAGTAATGTTCATAACGTGATGCACATCATACCCGTTTTCGATAAACATACGCTTTAATATATCATTATGAATCATTGTACGCAGATTACCGATATGCGCATAATGATAAACAGTCGGTCCGCACGAATAGAAGCCCATTTTACCCGGGGTCAGCGGTTTGAAATCTTCGATTCTGCGACTCATAGTATTAAATAATCTGATATTCATATGCGTATCCTTTGATGATTGATATAAAAATGATAGTTAAATGGAAAAACTATTGCAAACGAAAACGTTTGCCCAAACGACAATTCAGCGACAACAACAGTAAAAATCAATAAATCTGATTGTCATTGTAATAAAACACAATCCTGGCGGAGCGTATAGGACTCGAACCTATGGACCGCTAAAACACGGTCACAGATTAGCAATCTGCTGCATTACCACTCTGCCAACGCTCCGCGTGGTTGCGTGGGTTATTATACAGAAACACAAAATTAAATGCAAGCCAGAAATAACCCCAGCGAAACAAAAATTCACCCACGGCATTGAACACTGTCGCCATAGGAACATATTCTGCTTTGCTTTTTGATAATGTGATGATATAATTCACATCGAATCCATAGGGATATGGATTCACGGGGCCTAGAAAACCCTGTCCAAAACCGATGCAGCGATGCATTGTTATCCGATATAATGGTGCACCTGCATCGTTATATCCCCGGAAATGTCGGGGTGTGTTGGGAATAGAACACGGGAAACCGAAATACCAACAGGTCATTTGTTTTGGATGATTTTTCTAGCACCCCGACCACCTTTTTAGTGTGGTCGATTTTTGTTCCGTATTGCCGTGTGATTGGGAAAATTCTCTCTCCTTTGGCATACGGTGGAGTGGAACAAAAAAACGCCCGATTGGGCGTTTTTTATTTATCGTCGGCGTCGTTGTCGGGTGCGCATAATTCAACATCACGCGTCATCGCCAGGAACTTTTCCGCACGACGTGCCGGCAATTCATCAACCGGGATTTTCTGTAAATCAATAACCTGGTCGGCGACCGCCGTTGACAACAATTCCATTGTTGTTTGCCAATCGGTGTGTGCGCCGCCCGCCGGTTCGTCCACTATCTGGTCGATAACGTTCAAATCCGCCATATCACGCGCGGTCAATTTCATTGCCGCGGCCGCAGTGGCCTTGAACTTGTTATCCTTCCACAGAATACTGGCACAGGATTCAGGGGCAATCACCGAATAAATCGTGTTTTCCAACATCAAAACGCGATCCCCAGTACCAATGGCAATGGCACCGCCACTGCCGCCCTCGCCCACGTTGACGGCAACATACGGCGTTTTAATCGACAACCCCGTCGCGATTGATGATGCAACGGCCTGGGACTGACCGCGTTCTTCGGCGGCACTGCCCGCGAACGCACCCGCCGTATCAAACAACGTTATAACTGGCAACTGGAACTTTTCCGCCAAGCGCATTAAACGCTGGGATTTACGATAACCTTCGGGGTTTGGCATACCAAAGCGGTGGAATTGACGGGTTTCGATGGTACGACCCTTTTCCTGGCCGATTATGACGGCTGGTATGTCGCCACGCCAATATCCAATACCGCCACACATCGCCGGGTCTTCGCCAAACAGACGATCACCCGCCAGGTATGTCCAATCGTCCACAATTCCGTTTATGTAATCCAAAAAGTGCGGACGGTTTTCATTACGGGCCAATAAAACCTTGTCATAGGCGTCGTTTTCGCCCATACCGCGAACCTTTTTGTTATCCGCCGCAGGTGTCGCAATGTTTATATTCTTGGCGGGGTGCGGCTGTTTAGTCAGCACGGCCAGAATTTTTTCCAAATGCGCCTTTAATTCTGCACGGGGCACGACCATATCGACCATACCGTGTGTGTACAGGTATTCTGCCGTCTGGAAATCCGCCGGCAATTTTTCACGTATATTTTGTTCAATTACGCGGCGACCGGCAAATCCAATGCGTGCGCCCTTTTCCGCGATATGAATATCCCCCAGCATTGCAAACGATGCCGTAACACCGCCAAACGTCGGGTCTGTCAATAATACTATGTACGGGATTCCGTTCGCGTGCAGTTTATTCACCGCAACCGTCGTACGCGCCATTTGCATCAGTGACAGAATATTTTCCTGCATACGGGCGCCACCACTGCACGTTACCATAATAAACGGCCGACGGGTTTCAATGGCGTGCTCCATACTGGCAACAATGCCGTCACCAGCCGCACGCCCCATAGAACCCAACATAAAATCACCGTTCAAAACGCATATGGTCGTCGGAATGCCGCCAATTACACCGTCGGCCGTGGTGATTGCATCGTTGTATCCGGTTTCAGCACGCGCTTCGGCCAGGCGGTCTTTATATGCCTTGCGATCCACAAAGTTCAACGGATCGTCCGTTACCGTCGGCAACGCCAGACGTTCCCACTCGTTATTATCAAACAACAAATCAAACCGCTGCTTTGGCGTCATAATAAACGCACGGCCACAGCGCGGACATATATAATGATTTGTCTTGTAATCCTTGTAATACACCAAATGCCCACAGGATTCGCACTTTATCCACATCAGGCGGCGTATTCGGTCATAACGTTCGCGATTGCGATTTTTTATTCCAGATTTTTTTCCAAATAACATCTTATTACTCGTTCATCTTTTTGGTTAGTTCGCGGCTGGGCTTAAACAAGATTGTCGTACTGGCATCCAAATGCATCGGCTGGCCGGTACAGGGATTATAGCCAATCTTGGTTGCGCGCGCGCGCGGCTGAAACGTGCCGAAACCACGCACCTCTATGCGATTACCGTCGGCAACCGATTCAATCATATGGTCGGCAACCGTGTCCAATATTGCGGCCGCATCCGTGGCACGCATATGCTTAAACTGAACCTGTATAGAACGTACAATATCAGAACGCTTCATTTCTTTTTCCTTTTTCGTTTACCCACTATTATTGAATTGTTGGCGCGGTTTATCAAGAACAAAGTTTTTTACCCCCGCAATCCCGCGGATTATATGCCTGTTATAAATTTTGTATGCCGCCGCTATAATCCGCCATATAACCAAAGGAGATAACATTATGCACGATATGATGCACGAACATTGCGGTTGTCCAAACTGTACAGGCGGTGATGTGCCAGCACATATGCCGCTGATTGGCGATATGGCGCCAGCATTTACAGCCAGCACCACAAACGGAGTTATGAATTTTCCGGCGGACTATGCCGGCAAATGGGTGATTCTGTTTTCGCACCCGGCGGATTTTACGCCCGTATGCACAACCGAATTTATGGCGTTTCAATCAATAATGGAAAAACTGCGCGAACTGAATACCGAACTGGTCGGGTTGTCCGTCGGCACACTAAGCGGGCATTTGGCCTGGATAGACGCAATACGCGAAATAGATTACCGCGGTTGGCAAAATGTGGAAATTTCATTTCCAATCATAGACGATATGAATATGCACATTGCGAAACAGTACGGTATGATTCACCCCAACGCGTCCGACAGCAAGGCCGTGCGCGCCGTATTTATCATAGATCCAGCCGGCGTAATTCGCGCAATATTGTATTATCCGCTGACCACCGGGCGTAATATGGATGAAATACTGCGCCTGTTGACGGCGTTGCAAACAACCGATGCATTTGGCGTTTCAACCCCCGCGGATTGGCGACCTGGTGATGACATACTGGTTCCCGCGCCGTCGACAACCGCGGCGATGCACAACCGTATTGACAGGCCGGAACGGGACTTGGACGTGCGTGCGTGGTTTTTGACACTAAAAAAATTACCAGAACAAACAGTTATGGAAAAACTGAATAAAAAATCGGTGCATAAACGCGACACCAAGAAATAAAAAACGGGGCCCCGCCCCGTTTTTTATTAAAACACCAATGGAAAATCACGAATATCCAACGGTACGCCGTCACGTTCAGGATCCCATTGAAATTCATCCATCTTTACACGCTTGTCACGGGTGAATTTGACGCCTTCGGCCTTTAATGCCTTGTACTGTTGTTCAAAAAATCCGGGGCCACACAAACTGCCGTCCTTGAACACAACACGATGCCAGGGTAAATGCCAACTGTTTTTATTATTTGACGCGTATCCCACAAATCGCGCCATACGCGGCCGGCCAATCATACGCGCAATCTGTCCAAATGTCGCAACACGCCCCGCCGGAATACGTGCAACTATGTCATAAACCTGTTCGTTGAAAGTTTTCATCGTAATTATGCAAATATAAAATCTGGCGGAGTTAGACAATTCTACGGTCAATCGCATACAACATCAGGGAATTTACAGGGAAATTTTGTAATTTTTGCCATAAAAACAAATTTTGCCCCGCACGCACATGGCACATTCCCCGACTTCCACAAAATATTCCCTAAACAAATAACAGGGAATTTAATTCCCCAGAACAGGGAAATATATTTAACTATTTGCTAGGCTTGGGCTTGCTAGATTTTACTGTTTCCCATAGTTCCAGGCTATGATTTTCAAGTTCATATTTCTTTACCAAATTGCTTAAAAACAGTTCAAATTCCATTAGCGTTTCTGCCAGATGCTTTTTTCGCCGGAATAATGTCCATTTGTTTATTTTTACCGGGCGTTCAAAGTGTTTTGATGTATTTATCGCAGCATATTCCGGAAACAGCGTATTGATGCGTTGCATTTCAATAGTATATCGGCGAACGCCCAGGAAAAAGTCATATCGGTTATCCGGCGGGTAAAAATACACTTTGGCAGTCGGTACACGCCTTATTGCATCTTGACCGTATTTATGCACAATCGCCGCGGATAATATAATATCATCACATATTGGCCCTTTATCTAAATATAATTTTTTTACAGCATTGTGTGGCACACGCTTTAACCTTGGTGCAAGATTGTATTTTTTCAAAATATCCTGTGCATCTCGGACAATAAACATGCGACCATGGAAACAACCGCGTTGCGGCAATAAATAACGCATTTCATAGTATGCTTTCATTATCTTTTGAAAGTTATTAAGCCGCCCATTAAAAATGGGTAAAACCTTGGCACAAACAACCCGCAAGGCATCATTTGCATACATGCATTCATATAATTTCTTTATAGCCAACTTATCTATTATAACATCAGCATCACAATATAATATAAAGCCTTTTAATTTACGGACATTGGCAATCTTCTGTTCGGCCACAAGTTTGCCTGCACGCGAACGCACAACACTCAAATGCAAATCTTTGCACAAAGCGCAATTTTGGGGGCTTTGTATTACTGCCAGTGTGTTATCGGTTGTTCCATTTAGGCAAACAATTGTTTCAAATTGTACATGCTTATCCAAACGATTTAATGCTTGTTTTAGTGCTAACAGCGTTGAGGATATTGTATTTTCCTCATTTTTTACTGGAATACCAATCGTTAGCGGTGTTATCATTGCCATGTCCAAGTGATAAAGGTATATATATGATTATAGACGATTTCATGCAATATGCAAGTCATTATGATTTGTTGATTTTTGATATAAACGGTGTATTGGATAACAATCATGATGCAAAAGTAAAAGCGTTATCCGAGGCATTTCCGAAACTATCTGATTTGCAAATTTCAAAAATAAATGTCGGCATGGAACGCGCATACGAAAAAAGCAAAGGCAGTTCAACCGCATCACATATTGCGGCCGCACTGGCGGATAATAATATTACAATAAATCAAGACAAGGCGGAAGAGCTGGCAAATACATATTTTGATTTGAACCGTATCAAGCCCGAGATTATAAAATTTCTTAACAAATTAAGCGAAACAAAAAAAGTGTGTTTATATACATCTTTATCAAAGGCAAAAGTGGATTATATAACCAGCAAGCACCAACTGTCGCCCAATATATTGGTCTTTGCCCGCGAGGAACAAGTAGAATCAAAGCCGTCAATTAGCAATTTAGAGGAAATCTTGCGCATTACAAACACGCCGATTGATCGCACTGTTTTATTTGGCGATAATGTTGCGGTTGATATTATGCCGGCACATTTACTGGGTATTAAAGCCGTTTTGGTTAGCAATTATGTTGATGCGGTCATCAAATTGTAAATAAATTTAGAAACATCGGCCATATTGCCCCGTATGAAATATGCCGGGGTATGGGCGGATATATTCTGTATATCTGCAAGCCGCTGTTTCATAATGCGGCGCGTGTCAAAACTGTTCTGCGTTTCGGCAAAATTATTGTACAAAAAGTTCAAATTTCGTATATCCCGGCTTGCCTCTTCGTACAGATGCCAAAACAGTTTTAATTTATCCAATTTATAGTAGGTCAATTCTGTTTCGGTTGTAATAACCGGGAAAACCACCAAAACCAATTTTGCTGGTTTCTTATACATATTAAGGCAAAAATCAAACGCTGTTTCGCTTTTGCGATTATCTTTTGATAACGGGCATGCGCCAACAATGGCTTGTTTTTGGCCGTCCAACACAAACTTTTCATCGCCAATAAACGCGCCACCCGGCAAATCTTGCAATGCAAGAGCCAGGGTTGTTTTGCCAATGCCAGACATACCGCCAATTATTGCAACGGCGTTGCCGTCAATGGCAACCGCAGAACCATGCACCTGGTACAATCTATGCTGTTGTCTTTTTTGTTCTAATAACGCCCCCAAGATAACAATCATGGACCGCAAATCGCTGTCTGCATCTGTTATCGTGATAGTCTTGTCTTGCCAATTAAACTTGCCTCCTTGGCACACGGTTATTTCGGCGGGCAATTTTGATGCTTTTATACATACATTTGGTATGTATTCGGGCAAAAAGTAATGTGCCGCCAATGCCGCATGTATGTATTTCGGTATGTTGCATACAACATCTTGCCCCAAAGATTGTACTATTATTCGCATATTATGGATTTGTAAAAGTCTAACAACTTATTTGTTTGTCTTTGTATGTTCCAATTATTAACCGCTTCAAACTCTGCGTTGTGGGCAATTTGCGCACGCTTTGCATCATCGGTCAACAATCCTGTTATCGCGTCTGATAGGGCTTTAACATCTTTTGGAGGCACCAATAGCGAGTTATATTCATGCTTTGCAAAATCAACCATACCAGCGCAATTCGTGGTTATAATGGCACAACCACACATTGCAGCCTCTAACATTGTGGTTAAAACACCTTCCTTGGCACTGGACGGGCATGCAAATACTTTGGCACGATTGTAAAAGCGTGTTAATTCTTCGGTTGATACATTTTTGTAATGTTGAACATGTGAATATTTGGCAATTTCTGCCTCTAATGGGCCTGCGCCTACAACCACTAAATTAAAGTTATGTGTGATTGCCGCTTCTAACAATTCCAAAATACCCTTGTGTGGGTATAACCTGCCGACAAATAAAACATCTATATCACGGCGTTGATTTGTATTTTTGAATATCGAACTATCAACCCCATTATGAATAACAGATATTGGGCGGCGCAGGGATTTTATATTTGCCGTCCAGGCATCTTTCACACTTTCAGAAACCGCCAGCAGGCCATTCGCATTATATAATGCTATTTCCATTAAATTATCAAACTGTTCGGGCGAGCCGTGTAAATGTACAACCGTCTTATAGTGATTTGGTATAAACAGGGCATCTGTTTTATTGTGAATAACAACAATATCAAATGGTTCTGTGTTGCCGGCATAAAAATGCTCGGCCGCATATTTGCCAAATAAATATGATTCTATATCAATGTCTGTCCATGTATCCCCAGTTTTTGCCGGAACTATTAAAGGCAATTCAACCAGTTTTACAGACGGGTGGTTGGCTATAAATTCATCAAAGATTTTTGACCGCCTGCCAACATCTGCGGTTAGTATGGTTATATTATGCCCTTGATTGATAAACTCGGCACACTGATTCAGGGCAATTACCTCGGCCCCGCCGATGTAATGCCCCAATCTGTAATAATGAATCAGTATGTTCATGGTTATTTCTATATATTACGCACAATCGGCATAACATTTTGCTCAAAATATTCACGCTGATCTGGGAATCCAATTACTTTTTCATCAACCAATGCCTCAGAATCCAACCACACAACCTTTACTGTATCCTCGCGTTCTTCGCAAAATTCCAGCACCGTATCACTTGGCACCTTTGCTACAAAGAATATGTGGGCCTCGTTATAGGCACCGCGCTTTTCAATTTTATGCTCAGCAACCTTAAATTTATAAGGGACTGCAACCTGTTGGGCCAAACCAACCATAAATTCAGATTTTTTACCCAATTCTTCGCCCAATTCTCGTATCAAAGCCTGTTCCGCGGTGGTTTCGCCGTCATCAAATCGGCCCCCGATTGTGCCATAGGCACTGGGCGCGTATTCCAAAATGGCAATCTGCTTTTTCCCGTTAACGATGCGCACCGGGATAATGTATGCCGCATAACTTATTTCTTTTATCATTTTACCCTCCTTGTATTATATAAAATATCTAAATTCCTAATACCTGTTGCCGATTTTAACACAGATTGCAAGGAATCCAAATCACTTTCGTATTCATCATTATTATCTGGGGCATGTATTAAATTGCCCGGCGCATACTTTTCCCATGGTATGCAATATTTATTACGAATATATCTTTTAATCCGCGGCCCCATTGCCAGCGCATCATACCCCTCAACAATAACCAATAAATGCTCCCTACCGGTACGGTCTGGGCCTAATTGATAATTTATTGTTGCATCTTTCCAGTCTTGCGTCATTTCTGTTTGATAGTCGGGTGCCAACACGGGCTGATAACCTATAAGCATATCATAAGTCATCTTAAACTTTGCTGATGCCAAAACAGATAAATCATTTGATCGCAGTTGCTTATAAAAATCAAATTTAGCGCGTAAAGTCCGCAAGCTCAGTTGTAGAGCGTCCGGTTTTAATAGGAAAAGTGTCTTTTCTGACATAATTGCCCCTGTGATTCTATAAAGGCTAACACATTGTTTTTAGTTGTCAAATATTTCTATAAATCGTTGCGTCATGTAAGTTTGCTTGGTAATATTGCAACAAAGAGGCAAAAATGAAAGTCGCTATATTTTGTGATTATCTGCATTCGTTCGGCGGCACGGAATACTACAACGCAACATTGGCACTAGAATTAAAAAAACGCGGCATAGACGTTCGGGTGTTTGTTTGCGAAAAACCGCAAAATCCATATTGGTTTGACCGTTTAAAAAAACACAATATAAAAACCTATGCACCCAAACGCCACCGTGAAAGCCGTGAAGACCGCAGTATAGATACAGAATTTGTCGCCGATATTATGGACGAGTTTATTGCGTGGTTGCCCGACATTATCCATGCCAGCCCCGCCGCCAATATGTTATCCGCATACCTAAAACACAAAAAATCGCCACATTTACCGATTATCGCAACAGAACATACAACCCCCGGCACAGACTCTGCTTTTTGGTATCCAGCGCACTTTGATAAGATTTTGAAAAGCATTGATGCTTTTGTGGCGACTTGCACGGCATCTGCAAATGGCATTAAGCGTTTTCATAAATTCTGCGGCCCAATAAAAATAATCCCACATTTTATAAATAAGCCACATTTATACAGTGCTCGGCGCACGCCAAATTCAGTAGCCTGCATTGCACGCATGTCGCCCGAAAAGGGTATCGGCGTTTTATTGGTGGCCTGGAAAGATGTTATCAAACAAGTACCGGACGCAAAATTATATTTATACGGCGATGGTCGGGCCAAATCATATTTTGAACGCTTGGCATTATCGCTGGGCTTGGGTAACAGTGTTTGTTTCGCTGGCGTATTTGATCCGCGACGCGGTCCAGGTGCCGTTGCCGGTAAGCATGATATATTTGCGCAACCCTCTTTATTTGAAAGTATCCCAACATCGCTTATAGAATTAGCCCTGCTGGGCAAGCCTGTAATTGCAACAGATGTCGGCGGCATTAAAGAATTGATAAACAAAAAAACGGGTGTGCTAATAAAAAGCGGCTCAACAGACGTATTATCAAAGGCCATTGTACAGTTGTTGCGTGATAGAGAGCGTCAAACATCGTTGGCGAAACAATTACAGCAATCTGTTGCCAACAAATATGACCTGAACAGTAATATTGATGCCATAATCGGTCTGTATCAAGATATTATACAAGCACAGAGCAAGTAGTATGAAACAATCTATTTATGCCTCTAATCGCTACAAGCGTTTTTTTGCAAAGTCTATCGGCGACATAAAATTTACACGCACATTGCGCATACAGGCCATAGATAATGCCACGGTTATAATTGAGCCGACGACACAGCGTTTTGGGGTATTTGATGACAATGGTTCACTTATACAAGCCTCCTTACAATTACGCAATAAAATTGTACAGGAACCACCGAAATTTACACCGCCGACCAATTTTTTAGATATAGAAGCTGTGTATATTGGCACCCTGGAAGACCATTTTGGGCATTTTTTATTAGAGCATACAAACCGCCTGTACCCGCTTTTACAGGCCAAATACAAAAATATGAAATATATCATATTAAACAACCGAAACTTGCCAACAGTGCCGGATTTTGTCTTTGATTTTCTGCAAATGTTGGGAATTAAGCAATCTGATGTTTATGTAATAAACGATAATATAAAAGTTAAACGGTTATATGTCCCGCCTGTTGCATTTGAAATACCGAATATGTCATCATCTGCCTTTGGTAAAACATTTGATGCCGCGGCCGCACATGCACAGCCAGCGCACCAGATCGAAAAAATTTATGTATCCAGGGAGCGATTGCCTGAACGCGCAACATTTGGCGAACAGCAGATACAACGCGTGTTTGAAAAAAATGGCTTTACTGTTATTTATCCAGAACAACTGTCCTTGTATGAGCAAATCTGTTATATGAAGCATTGCAAATGCCTGGCCGGCATCGCAGGCTCTGCCTTGCACCTATCGCTATTTATGCCTTGTGGTGGTACAGTGATACAAATTAAGCGCAACAAACTGCCAGCAGACAATGCAAACACACAGTATTTGTTATGTAAAACCAAGAATTGTGATTTTGTACTGGTGGATTGTGCGCGTGAAATCTTACCTACGCATCACTGGTCGGAATTTCCGCAGATAATAGGCCCAACCAAATATTTAGAGCAATTTTTAAGGGATTTTCAATTTACCTATGATGCGCAACACTTTGTGTGTGATAAATCTGTTCGCCGTGCTTATCGTTCCGCCTTTCGTGCGAAAGGTGGCTTTTGGCGTTATCAAACTAAGCGGACGCTGGTTTATATATTGCCACGCCTAATGCTAACATATAACTCAAAAACGTATATACGCCGCTGGCTCAATAAACATCTATGAACCAAAACTATTTTATGATACACTAACATTCATGGCTATTAAACTATACCTACACAAAATCGTCACTGTAAAAATGGACCGGCCCCTCGGCACAAAACACCCAAAACACGGTTGGGAATACCCTGTAAATTACGGCTATATCCCGGGAACCGTTTCCGGCAACGGCGAAGAGTTAGACGCATACGTTCTGGGCCCCGATGTGCTGCTAGATGAATTTACAGGACGCTGTATCGCAATAATCCATCGCACAAATGATAATGATGACAAACTGGTTGTGGTGCCCGACGGCCTCGATTTGGATGATAAAACCATAGAGCACGAAACCGCGTTCCAAGAACAATGGTTTGAACATATTATAATAAGGGAATAAGACTACTTTATATGCACCCATATATGACATGCCAAAGATATTCACAATTGGTTTTAGTGGGAAAAGTCCGGATGCGTTTATGGATGTGCTAAACGCTGTGCGAGTGCGCGCAATTTGGGACATACGCCAATGGCGCTCCAGCACACACGTGCCGTTCTATAGCGGCGACAGTTTGGCGACCGCGCTAGGGACGCGGTACGAATATCACCCTGAATTTGCCCCAACATCAGAAATCCTTGCCGGATACAAAGACGGTCACATAACCTAGGCCGATTACGAACGTATGTATCGCGAATTGCTGGCCGCACGCCACCCAACCGAGGGAATGACTCTGGACACCCTTGACCGCATTTGCCTGTTATGCACAGAAAAATCCGCCCTGCAATGCCACCGCCGCCTCGCCGCCGAATACATAGCAGAGCAAATTCCCGACGTTGAGATTGTGCATTTGTAACCACGATTATTCATATATTGCATATAACAACGTATGCAGCGGTATAAAAAATACTTCTTTCTTATGCAAACACCCAACAGTACATATATAATCAGGATGTCGTAATTGTAAGTGGTGTAACTATTCTATTATTTGATAACTTTGTGGGACATACTGGTAACTTCGCTGATAAAAAGTGGCGGAAGTGTTGCTAAAAACAAAGCCCCGGGTTCGAATCCGCATTATCAATCACAATAAAAATCACGCCACAGGGCGCGTTTTTTATTTTGGCGGCGCAAGAAACCTTTTACCTTTGGATTATGAAAGACCTTTGCCCAAGACACAATCAAAACAGCCAAAATCATAAAAAACAGGGAATTTCTGCAAAAAACGGTCTTTCTAGGCAAATTTCACACAACCTAGATTAGAACACACCCGCAGATTTTCGGGATTTTTACCCTGCCCCGCACAAAAATTCCCTACAAAAATAACAGGGAATTTTTCAGAACATATCAGGGCTTTATCAGCGAATAACAGGGAACTTTATTTCAGCCCCCACCCCATCTGAAACAAACCAAGGTGCGCCAACATTACCCAACTTTGACATTGTGGTATGTCTGTGATACTTTATATTCAACCAAGGGACTAGCATAGCTGAAATTAAAAAAATATATTAACGAATATGGTCTCAACAATTAGCAGCAAGGAATAAAAAATGACAGAACGTGCAAAATTCAAAGGCGTAATAAACCTGATTATCAATGACGGCGACAAGACATTATTATTCTTTCGCAACGATGGATTTTTCAGTTATGGGGGCGGTTGGTGGGTAATGCCTGCAGGTCATATTGAGCAAGGCGAAACAGCCCTGGCCGCTGCAATACGTGAAGCAAAAGAAGAACTGGACATCGATATATCACTAGAAGATATAGAATTTTCACATATCATAAGTAATCTTGCAAGTAAAACTGAAAGTTTTGATTTCTTTTTCACTGTAAAGAAATTTACTGGCACAATCAGAAATTGCGAAGGTGATAAGTGTGTTGAGATGCGTTATATGACGCTAAATGAAGTAAACAACACAAAAAATGTTGTCTCAACAACCAGACAAGTATTAAACGCAATTGCAAACGGACAAACATATTCGGAGTTAAAGGAATATAAATGAAACTTATATTATGTGGTGGCGGCTGGGCAGAAAAAACTGTCATACCCAACAAAGTTTTTGAAAGTTTAATTGATCCTAACAAACCTATTCTGTATATTCCACAGGCGCGCGACCGTGACCCTGCGGGTTATATTACTTGCAAACCTTGGTTGCTTGGCGAATTCAAAGACATAAAGCACGGCGAAATTGATACAGTTGAATCTTTATCTGAAGTTGTTCATAAAAACTTATCTGATTATGCGGCTATTTTTATTGGCGGCGGGAATACATTTAAGTTATTAAAAGAACTAAAAGAATCTGGCGCGTTCAACAAAATTCAAGAATACATAAACAATGACGGTTTGGTTTATGGCTGCAGTGCCGGTGCATGCATATTTGGAAAAGATATAGACATATGTCTGTATGCAGACCCAAATTTAGTAGAGTTAAAAGATACCAGCGGCTTTAATTCTGCATTTGGCTTTTCTTTGGCGGCACACTATACAAATAAAAATGCAGAACGCACACAGCTGGCAACAGATTTTTTGACTGAATATTCACATAAAGAACCTGTGATTGCCCTGCCCGAAGAAGACAGTTTATATATAAATGGCGACACGGTCGAAGTAATTGGTACCCGACCATATTATGTATTTAACCAAGGTAACCGCATGCAATTTGAACCAAATGTTAAATACAAAACAGATGAGTTTATCAGAACTGTAAAAGCGGTATAATATACTGCTCATAATACTGTCGCATATCTTCAAATGGTGTGACGGTTGGATTTAAGAGCTCTTTTGGTTCTATCCATACAACAGATATTTTCTCTGGTCTGTTTTCACGAAATGCCAAATCCGTATTGTTCGGCATTTTTGCAACAAAGAAATGATGTTCCTCATTCCACGCACCACGCTTTTCCGCACGCGCTATATTGGGGTGTTTAAAAGAATATGGTACAGATACAGCAACTGCGACATCCGCCAGATCTGCAGTTATGCCGCCCAATTCTTCGATTAATTCGCGTTTCAAAGCCGTAATAAAATCTTCGCCGTCATCTAGGCGGCCACCAATTGTGCCAAAACCATTTTCCCCATACTGCAATAAAGCCACACGACCATCGGATCGAACAGGTAAAATATAAGCAGAAAAACTTTTATCTTTAATCATTATATAACCTTTATATTTATATAATATATTTATCATAAATATATGATTGCAAACAACAAAATTAAATTGTATACTATTAGTGAAACAGATTTTAAACGCCTTTACCGCCGGGCTTTAACTATTTAATCTCTGTAAATTCCATATACAAATTTAATAAAAGGTTTAAACATGACTGCTTGTCGTGCGCGCCATAACATATTGGCGTTAAAATTTTTTTCATTTATTGATGCGCTGTATCCTATGTCGATACTGGCGGTAGTTTGGTTTTATCAAGTAACAGGTTCTTATACAACTGCGGCTATGATGTTTGCCATACAAACAATTTCCCAAGCGCTTCTAGAGATTCCAACAGGAGTTTTATCTGATAAATATAGCCGAATATTGAATTTAAGACTAAGCGCGTTTTTATGGTTTATTTCTTACTTTTTTACCGCATTATCCGGCAGCGTATCATCATATGGAACAGTTATCCTGATTTTCGCAAGTGTTATCGGTGGCCTTGCTGGTTCTTTAAATTCTGGAACGAAAGAAGCGCTTATATATGAAACACTGTCAGACTGCAGAAAGCAAAGTAAATTTTCTGTTGTGTTTTCACGAATAATGTTCTGGGAACAAATAGGCGCAATTTTCGGCGCATTAATTGCCGTCGGCACAATGTTTTTGTTTGACATAAAAGTTCTTGTTTGGACTACCGTTCTGTTTGGTTTCTTATTCTTTATATCGTCTTTCTTTTTATACGAACCAATTACAAGACAAAAATCAGACAAATCATCTTTCGGTCTTTTATTGTCTTCGTGTAAACAAATATGGAAAGACAAAAAACTTCGTACACTAATCGGTATAAATATGTTGCAAGGTCAAACAGCATATAATATGGAAGGTGTATATTTTTCATCATTAATACCATCTTCTTTAATACCCTTGGCACGATTATTTAGACAATTTACAGGCGCAACCGGTTTTTATATGGCAGCATTTGCTAATAAAATCGGATTCTTAAAAACGCTTATTTTTTCAAATGCAGGTTCTTTTGTTTTTAATTCTGTAGGTTTATTATTAAATGGTATTGCAACACCGTTTATAAACTCTGCCACAAATTTATTTTATGGTTTTAACCACACAGCATATAACGCACTATTACAAGAAAACTTTTCGGACAAGCAACGTGCAACCATGCAAAACATACAATCCCTGTTGTCTTCTATATCAGGGTGTGTTTTACTGCTAATATTCGGGACAATTGCGGACCATTTTTCACTACTAACAGCAATGTGGTGCACGACAGCTTTAAATTTTATTGTTACGATTGCTTATTATAGATTTTTTAGAAGCAAGCTGTCACAAAAGCTATAATTACCCATACCTTGCATGTAATTATTATGACTTTATCTTATCCAGACTGCTTCTTACTTCTGCAATAATTTCATTTGCGTGGCGTTCTGGGACACCTACCTTGACGGCAAGTGCCAGCATATCATCATCAGTAATATTTTGCCCCTTGGGGTACGATGTGGTTGATAAAAAGTTGGTTATCAACCCGACCGAGGCCGCACAGATTAAAACAATTTTTGAATTATACCTGCAAATGAAATCCGTTCAGGATTTGACCCGGCATTTGCCGACCATTGGAATTTATGCCAAGAAATGGACAACACACGGCGGCCGCGTTATCGGCGGGAATCCAATCAAGAAAATGGCGTTGCACAGAATGCTGCGCAATAAGATATATCTGGACTATGTTGAATGCAAGGTCACCGGCACCACGGCCCGCGGCGAACACACCCCAATCATAACCCAAGAATTATTTGATGCCGTGCAGGTGGAATTAGAAAACAATTCAAATCACAAATCGGGGCGAACATCTGGGTCGCCCAATTTATTATCCGGGCGGTTATATAATGCGAATGGCACCCAGTTCACAAACCAAAGCACTGTGCGGCTCCGTCGTCCCACAATTTATTATTATGCCACTGCGGGCGAATATCTGCCCGCGCGTGATGTGGATGCCATGGCCACTGATACGATTATTGAATTCTTGAACTCTGATTTAAGTGCCCTGCCCGACGTGTTGGCACATACATTAAAACAGATTGATTATGGAGGCCTGGATTATATGGCGCGGCGACGCCTGGTTCAGACACTTATCAGGCGTGCAATTTATACGCCCGGGCAAATAACATTTTTTATTAATACGGACACGGATAGCCTGCGGGCGTTTATGCGACCCGATTACATCAATACCCAAAATAACAAAATAGATTTCATGCGTAATGGCGATGATTTGATTTTAACGCGCCCGTTTGTGTTGAACAAATGAACAGGTAGCATGCGGGCCGCGCGGGCCTGATGACGCGAACCGATAATCACAATATGATTGTGCGGGCGTTTGCGCTTGCCTGGCGGTATCGTATGTCGTATGAAAAACACGGGGATTTGGAATATGTTATAAAGTTCGAGCAGACATCGTGGCGCAGTTTGTATCGCTACCTGAATCTGGCCTATATGCTCCCAGAAAAAGTGAATAATATTCTATCCGGTAAAGAGCCACGCAGTATAGCGGAAATCTTTGCCATCGCACCAAAACACCAAATATAATCCAAAAACACTACCAGGCCGAAAAAGGCCAATGTATAGAAAGTGGTTTTTATTTGCCGTTTTCTAAAAATTTGCGATATACCCCGGATGAGTTATATAAAAAAAGCCCCGATTTCCCGGGGTCCTGCGCGTTATATGTGTGTATATTAAAAATATAACTGATTCCTGGCGGAGACGAAGGGATTTGAACCCTTGATACGGTTGCCCGTATACGCGATTTCGAGTCGCGCGCATTCAACCACTCTGCCACGTCTCCGACAAGTCGTGATTATACAGATTTCGTTTTTATTTGCAAGCGATTTTACTGCTTGATAAGCAGGTTTAATATTATTTTTCCTGTTCTTTTACGACTGGGTATGCCTTTCTGCCTTCGCGTATGCCGTGTTGCAGAAAATGTAATAACGGATCCATATTTGCACGTTTTATATCAGGATTGTTTTCAAGGTATTGTCGGCTGTCAAAACGCGGACTGGTTGAATATGCCTTTTCCCAACCTATTAATAAATAATGATAAATCGGATCTAAAGACGACCGCAGCATTTCTGGATAAGTTTTCTTGTACCATTTTTTATCAAAGTAACCAGATTTTTTAATCAATTTATACAGGTCTGTCTTTTTCGTATCATAATACAGTCCCAGTATTTTGTAATACATATATTTCACGGTTTCCCTGAAAAAATGTCCGTGTAATTTGACAACATACTTATACATATTATAATCATAAGTATAGTATTTTATGTCCCATAACTGTTTGCATTCTTCCAATTTTCGTTTAGGCCACGAATCTGCATTTCCACGTTCAATCTTCTTGAGTGTTTCTTCATACGATTTTGACCAATAATGATTTATACGTAACTTTTTTACAGACGCATAATCAGTAAAAGCGAACCCCTTGCCCGATTTATCAATAATATTTTTATTTTCGTCCACTGCAAAAGCATCGTTTTGATATGCAGAATAATGAGGATTTACTATTTTTATTACTTTTGATAGTTGTACAATGCTTTTTATATGCGCCGATGGTTCGTGTCTGAACCATTTTCGGCATCTGGTATAATTTTCCAGGACACCGCCGTTGGGTTTGTTCATATGCCCGTTGCTGTCATACATTACCCAATTTATACCAATCGCTGGAAATTCTTTGTAATCCTGTAATGTTTGTTGAATTGTCTTTGTTTTAACTGGTACTATAAATTCATCCGCATCAATAATTGCCAACCATTCAACATCATTTCTGTGTTTTTCTAAACAATCATTATATGCCGGCAACTGTTTTTCTGCCCCCGGAAAAAATGTATATTCTACAATCCCTTGTTCAATATAAGGGTGTAATATATCGTGCAGGTTATCGTCACTGTCGTTATCATAAATGTAAAATTTTTTAACCCCCACAAGTATATGGTAATCCAACCATTCCTTTACATATGGGGCTTCGTTTTTCATAATAGTTACAATCGCCAAATCTATTTTCTTGCCCATTTTTATTATAACTTATACTTATATAGATTATTTTGATGTCAGTATTATACAATCTTTTCAGTGTAACACCAATATGAAATTAAACATCAAAATTATAACCCTGAACAGATTTTACGATTGCTGCAACCAATTTATCCTGGTGCGCAGATGATTTTAGTAATTTTTCTTCGGTCGCGTTGGACAGGTGCCCCAATTCAATCAGCGCCCCTGGAACCGTTGAACGCAACACCGCAAACGGTGCGTGACGAACATCTGGACCGGGCTGCTGCGTTATTTTCGCACGCTTAAACGCAGATGCAGCACCATTGGCGTATTCAACAGACATTGCCGCGACCGCGTGCTGCTGTAACGATGACAGTGCAATTCGAATATCCTTATCAAACCGCTCAAAACCGCTGACGTCGATTTTATCCGCGGCGTTTTCTGCATCGGCCAGTTTAGCGGCCTCTTCATCCGATGCCTTTTCAGACAATGTATAAATTGAAAAGCCCTTCATAGCGCGACTGGGGTTAGCATTTGCGTGCAGCGACAAGAACAAATCCGCGTGTTTCTTTTCACCAATGGACGCACGATGCGCCAACTTCAAATATGTATCATTGCTGCGTGTTAAATATGTTTGGAATCCCGCCGCGTCCAGTTTATTTTTTAATTTCTTTGCCACAGACAGAACAACAACCTTTTCCTGGGTTCCACCCTTGCCGATACAACCAGGATCCTTGCCCCCGTGGCCGGCATCAATCACAACGACATATTTTCGTGACGGCGTGGTTGTTTTCTGGGACGCTTTGGCCGATGAAGTGGCCGCCGCAACCGCACCGGAACCCGCGGCGAAATCTAACACCAAGCGATAGTCATTATCGCCATTTGGATTTAATAACATAATGCTGTCACGTGGGATTTCATTTATAGGTTTAGCCAGGTCGGCAACAATCTGTAATTTATCCCCGGATTGAATCTGGGTAATGGCGGTCACCAATGTACCGGACGCCATTGCGGGTGCCAGCGACGCATTTGCAGCCGTGTTTGACAGCGTTATTACCAACTGGTTCGCGGGATATGATATGGAATACGACGGCCGTTCGGCTGTTTCAATCACCAGGCGGGTTTTATTTCCGGGCTGAATCCCCGTTCGTACAGTACGCAGTGAATTACGCGCCGCAAACGCCATACGTGGCAACAATGCGACAATAACCGTTGTCAATCCCGTGACTTTCAAAAGAGTACGTCTGGTGAATTGCATTTGCCAATATTATATCAAAAAATCAGTCCCCGTTCAAGTTTTATACAGGAATAAAAACCGCCCTGTTACGGGCGGCTTTGTATATTTATTTTATTTACTTATACAACTGGCAAACATTTGTGCAATCAGGTTTGTTTCCTGGGTTGTCATTGTCTGTACCGGTATGATATAGCAACGTGCACTGTCGCGAATAATAAACACCTTGGTTCCACGGATATATGCAGTTTGCATCGCACTCAACTGCGCAGTGGTCAGAAATGCATTTTGCGTCGTGGATGGATTACTCATTGCGGCCTGAACCAACTGGTACGCGGTGTTGTAATCGTATACTTCGGACAATGTTGTCTGTTCCATATATAAACTTTGGTTTTCATACGGATTTTCGACATTTGCCGACGTTGTCGGGAACGCAACACCCGTTGCCAATGCCGCAACTGTTTGCAATGTTGACGGCTGTGAAGAATCCGATGTTGATGTAGATGCCGTATTTATCTGCAGATTGTCGCCACAGGCCAAATTCATACGATTTGTATAACTTGCCAAGACAGAATCAACCGCCATTTGCCAATCTTCACCCTTTTGATTCATATCCAGATTCAGAATTTTTTCGGCCCAGCCCCAAACATTTGCACCAACATTTCCCGCGTTGGCAAAACGTGTCACCATTTCCGCCGACCCGCCCGGCACACCAGCACCACAGGCATCAGTTAGTTGAGTTGTCAACATACTGGTTGTTTCATTACCATACGCCAACGCCACCGAATGACAGGCCATTGCGGCTTCTAATTCCTGGCGACGCTGCAGGCACAGGTCACTGTGCGATTTGGACAATTCGTCCGCCATATTCGCCATAGACAGGTATGACATAACTTCTTGCTGGACATACGGCGGGCACAGACGCGCCGCGGTATTCAGACCACCCGTTCCCGTACGCGTATTTGTATTGTATTGCGGCAGTAATACGGACGTATCACGTTGCAGGCACAACAGCGCATAGTTATATAATTCTGTTTCCGTTGCATACTGGCACCGGCCGGTACGCTGGCCGGGCACCACGGTTACGTCACCACAATATTCCGCCAAACAATTATAAATCTTTTCCCGACAAGCAGTGTCAACGTCCGGCTGGGTCACCATATAGTATGTATTACGCTGGTTTGTGACGTATGAGTTTGCCAAGCCCTGGTACCCACGATTTACGGTGTTAGTTGTTGTACCAGACGTCGCATATGCGGCCGTACCACGTGTAACAGCGTCTGTTGCAACGGTTCCCGCCGATACCGCAAACGCGCCCGACGTACAAAAACACGCAATAAAACCAAATGCCAGAAAAGTATTTTTCATAGTGGAATCCCCTCTCGTTAGAAAAATTTTAACACATTGCGAGAAAAAACGCAATCGTTCATTTTATATTGAAAATACAATTTTATTGATTTGAACGGATAACTTGATAATATAAATACGCTATGATTATGATCAACGAACTTTTGAACCAGATTTCAGACGACATTTCCGCCGTCAGGGGGTTTCTTTGACCCGGACAAACTGGCTAAACAAATTTCCGAATTAAATGAACAGACAAACGATGCAAATCTGTGGAACAACCCAGATAATGCGCGTGCTTTGCTGCAAAAAAAATCAGGATTGGAAAAAGCGTTAAATAATCTGCTGTCAATGGAGGCGGAATATAAAAACCTGGCCGAATTATATGAATTGGCGCCGGACGACACCGATGTTGTTGCGGCGATTGAAAAGCTGGCCGATGCGGCGCATCGCGCAAAATTTATCACCCTGTTTCGCGACCCGGCCGACAATAACGGTGCGTTCCTGTTCATCCAGGCCGGCGCCGGCGGAACCGAAGCCCAGGACTGGGCTCAAATGCTGGCGCGTATGTATGCGCGATGGGCCGAACGTCACGGATTTGGATGCGAAGTTATCGAAGAACACCTGGGCGACACCGCCGGAATCAAAAATATTACGTATCGCATTACCGGCGACCGTGCATATGGGTGGCTGAAAAATGAAATCGGTGTTCACCGTCTGGTTCGTATATCGCCGTTTAACGCCAACGGTAAACGCCAGACCAGTTTTGCGTCCGTCGATGTATGGCCGGATGTTGATGATTCCATTGAAATTGAAATCAATGACAAAGATTTACGAATTGATACATATCGTTCATCCGGCGCCGGCGGCCAGCACGTCAATAAAACAGACAGCGCAGTACGCATAACCCATATTCCAACAGGCGTGGTTGTAACCTGTCAAAACGAACGCAGCCAAATTCAAAACAAAGAAATGGCAATGAAAATGCTGCGCAGCCGCCTGTACGAACTGGAAATGCAAAAACGCGCAGAACAGGAAAATGCCGCCCTGGCCCAACAAAAGAAAATCGAATGGGGCAGCCAAATTCGCAACTATGTCCTGTATCCGTACCAGTTGGTCAAAGACGTTCGAACTGGTGTTGAAAAAACAGATTCAAATGCGGTCTTGGACGGGGATTTGGACGATTTTATGCTGGCGGTGCTGCAACGCGACGCGGCAGTGAAATAATCTTACTTGACTTGCAACAAATGTTGACATAAAATATCTTTGACAACAAATAAACAAGGATAAAATGTCAAAAATATTTCGTTCTTTTTCAGCGATACGCAGTGTTATTCCATATGCATACAGTATTGCACAACCAGATGTCCCAGGCAGTTTGCGCAGTGTATTTATTGTAAAATCTGTTGACGGCAGCTTTGTATGCAAATTTAACCATCGTGAATTAGCGGTAAAAAACGCGGTCGCTGGTAACAGTTTGCGCATACGCGGAATTACCGCCCCGAATATTGGTATTTATAATTACAACAATTACTGGATGGAAGTTTATCCAATGATTCCAGGTAAAACATTGTACGAATATATTGGCGACGGATTATCAGATGAACAAATCAAGCACGTGTACAAAAATATCGTCGATGTATTTGCAAAAATGGATTCCATAGACGTATCTGTACTGCGTGATACACAATACAAATACTCATATCAGGTCGCAAAAACAAACATATCTGACGCCAACAATGCGACATTTGGCAGCTTGTTCGCGGGGGCTGTACGATTGATGAACAGCGGCACTGCCGGCGACATCGGTGTATATCATTGCGGAATTACACCAAAAAATGTTCTGTTGGATGATAATGGGAATTTCAAGGCCCTGATTGATTTGGACGAAGTTGCAATCGCTGATAAAAATTATGCTTTTGCTATGATGGCGGCCAAGTACCAAAAAATGGGCTATAATATTACTGATTTGATTGATTATTATGAAAACCAAACTGGCCGTGCACTGAATCATAAAAAAATCCGTACCATTACCGACATAACCAATATGGGCAAGCATATATTATGGCGTGGCGCGGGACGCATTAAATCCAGATAACAAAATCCCCCACGGCTTCGCGTGGGACTTTATTTTGGCGCACTGGGGGCGGATTCACTCGGCAATAATAAATATTGCCTGCGTGGCATTCGTAACGTTTCGCACGGCGCAAGTGCTTGTGCTCAACTACTCATTGTCGAACGCTGCGCGTTCAAATCGCGGGGCGCACACGCAAAAAAAATCCCCACGGCTTCGCGTGGGACTTTATTTTGGCGCAC
>ENA-ORMR01000058-ORMR01000058.1-human-gut-metagenome-genome-assembly--contig:-NODE-58-length-134309-cov-40.699376_pt1 | contig 134309 bp, 102 predicted proteins | sample MGYA00242107_ERZ509003 | MGnify/ENA primary metagenome ERZ509003 (study PRJEB26280, sample SAMEA2338699) | human gut metagenome | biome: human gut; feature: human-associated habitat; material...
TATTGAATTTCAATTATTTCAAAGTACTCTTATGATTTTTTAGTGGACACTAATGACTATATAAGTGATTAGAGAAAAATAGGCGCAACAGCTTTATTGATATTTAACGGTCGTTGATGATTTTAATTGCCCCAATTTTTCCAAATCCCCTCGATGCTAATCAGATTCGATCCTAAGAAATTTGTTCATCCGGGATATGCAACGTTTTTTCTGATCAAGATTTGGATGTACATACAGATTGAGTGTTGTGGCAACATTTGAGTGTCCGAGTATTACACTTACGGTTTTATAGTCGCATCCGCTTTCAATGCATCTGGTGGCGAATGTATGGCGCAATCCATGGAACACTATTGACGGGATTTCAAGCCGTTTAAGAATACGGCTGAAAGTCTCTCGGTATGTGCGAGGTTCTTTCGCCTTAGACCCTTCGCCGACCACATACTTTTCTACTATCTGCTGTTTTTTCACCATATTCAACGCTTTGAAGAGAAGCGGAGATATGGGTATTTCACGATTAGAATTCCGGGTCTTGGGCGTGGAGACATACTGTTCTGTTGCCATCAGGTCGCAATTGTAAATTCGTCCTGCAGTGCCCGCTACTGTAATAATACGGCGTGCCATATCCACATCCTTCCATTGAAGGGCGCAGACTTCCCCTATTCGCAATCCGCAGCACAGGGCAATCATTACACCTATATTCTGCAGTGTCGGTGCTGATGCAATCGCGTTCAGTAGTTTTTTGTGGTCCGGTAATGACAGCACCGGCAAAACGCGTGCGGATGTATCCGAGGGATATTCGATATCCCACGAAGGCATCTCAAACATTCCTCTCTTTGCCCCGAAACGTCCGACAGACTTAAGCACGGCGATAATGTCATGGACCGTTTTCTTGCTCAAGCCTGTCTCAAGTTTGCTTAATGCAAATTGCTGTACTTCTGCCTCTGATATGGATACGGAATCGGCGAAAACGGGCATGAGGTGAGTCTTTAGAATAAGAGCATAGGCGAAGTATGTCGAGTGTTTGACTACGCTGCGCCTGTTTTCTTTCCATAGTTCCGCTATTTCGCGGAAAGTCGATGTATTGTGCATACTTCGTGATTTTTATGATTCACAAGATATGCGCTGCCTAATTTCAATGGTTGCCTTTAGCTCGGTTGTGGTGCTTGCAGAGCATCTGACAGTTTGAGATGTCGGTCGCGCCCCCTTTGCTCCATGCCGTGACATGGTCGGCATCCATTTCGTTCAACTTCCATATCTTGTTTGCGTTGGCGTCATGGCCTAAGGCACAGAAAGGACAGTTGGACTTGCCGGCGGCTTTCGCCTCTTCGGTCTGGCGGGCATATACGGCTCGCTTTGTCGCTTCGTCAAAGATGCGGATATCAAGAAGCTTCGTGTCGGTTTCTCCACCTAAAAGAAATTCAAAAACGCCGCGCCTGTTCTTCACATACGGGTCGGAATACAGCTCCGTTACCCGCTGTTTCATATAAGCCGGATTATATGGCTCTGTATGATATTTCTCGTAAAACACGCCCCACGGAAGTCCGCGCATCTCATTTTCAACAAAAGGAAACACCGTCCGCACCCAATCTATGACAGAATTGAAATAATTGACGAGTTCCGTGATGTCGGAACTGAAACGGTGGTCGCGCATATATTCCTCGGCTTTGCCGCTGCTGACCCAGTCAAGAGCTGTGGCAAGAAAGTCCTGTCGGTTCACCGCTCCGCTGATATATGCGCTCCATTTTTGCACTTTCGATGACTGGGAATTGCTGAACTCTGCCTTTGCAGCAGTGACAAAAGGACCTGAATATACCGCGTTTAGCAATTCCTGATCGTTGAGTGGGACTCCGGCGATATTGATAGTGCGGAACCATTCCTTTATTTCTTGTTCTGTGCCTTCACATTCATATATAAGCAGTTTTGCGTTAATGAATTTTTCACGCAACTCTTTCGGCAGGCTTTCAAGACTTTGAGGCAAGCCTTGATTATCTTTCCAACTAAGTTTTCCGGCACCATTGTAGAAGCGTCCGAGAGACGTAATGCGCTGCTGGCCGTCAAGTACTTCAAAACGACCATCGGCAGTTTTTACGAAATAAATCACTCCGAGTGGATAACCTTTAAGTACAGAGTCAATCACCGCTACATCGCGCTTGCCATCGGCATAGATATAGTTCCGTTGGTATTCCGGCTGTATTGTAAGGCGTCCACCCATACCGAAAAGACCTTTGGCTTCATATTCGTTATAGACAAATCCGTCGCATATGTCGGCGACTGTCCATTCTGTATGTAGTTTTGTTTCCATATTCTTTTTTAGTAGTTTAGTTGAAATATTAGGGCAGACACAGGGAGATTCCGGAAAAGAGTTAGGTCTTCGCCCGTATCCTCGCGAATTGAAAGAAATAAATCCAAGTCTTCGCGATGGACAGCTTTATTATCTTGAAAATGGGATACCACAGAAACCATATGCTCGAGTTTTGATAAAACGGATAAAGTAAGATGATTGAAATATTAGGGATAACAAAAACTTGGTTTGGAGGAGCAAACAAGGTTTACCCAGAGCAAATCCAAGTCAGCAGTAGCGGGAAAGAGAGTCGTGTTACCAAACTTAATGATGGGGCAGTTTTGTGGCATAATGAAATGCCTGAAAATGAAACATATTATATAGTTGAAGGAAGATATTACACCCAAGTATACGCACGAGTGATTATCCGGTATCTAAAAAACACGTTTAATAAGCAGACGTGCGTATGTTGAATATAATTCACCGTCAATAATAATTGCACCTCTTCGATTTAAGTCTGCATATTTGGGCGTATCGTTAACGGTGTATTCTTTTGTTTTAAGATTCCATTCATTTCCTCTATCTGTTATCCCTAATATTTCAAATTGGTCAGGGCAATATTTGTCGAGGAAGGTGATAGGTACTCCCATTGCCCCTTCATAATCTGATGGAATCGCATCGGTGTATGGGACTTCTATTGCATCGTAATTGTCATAATGAACATAACCCCTACCTCTAATATCCTTATGTTTGGAATACATGATATTTTCTTCCATCGTCATAAGCGATAGAGGCTGATGACGACGACCGTGGTCTAAGTTGGTGAACCAACAGCAATTTCGGAACTTAACTAAACCGGTGGAATCATCTTTAACACCGGAAGCATACTCTCGTTCTCCTACAGGGCGAAAATAAGCATTGCCGTTATGAAATCCATTCCCAAGCCAAATTTTATTATCCTTGATAAGGGGAAATACCTCCCGATAAGTCAAGGCATTCATGTTGCCAATGATAACAAATTTCTTATCTGCTTCTACTATCCATGAAAGAAATTCGCGAAATAGAGAAAATGGTGGATTGGTGACAATGATGTCTGCTTCATCACGCAGACGCGTGACTTCATCGCTGCGAAAATCTCCGTCGCCGTCAAGATAACGCCATTCAAGGTCATGGAAATCTATGCGTCCGTCACCGTCAATGTCATGGTCGAGTACGAATATCTTTCCACGCACAGAAGTTTTGTTCGGGTCAAACTGTGGCGCATCCTGCTCAAAAAGGGACGGCTGATAGGGAGTCTTGTATTTCTTGCTCTCCGGTGCGTATGATGTGGAGATCAGTTTCTTCAGGCCAAGCGTCTGAAAGTGTTGTGCGAAATATAGGGTGAAGTTGCTCCACTCAGGGTCATCACAGGGCAACAGGACAGTTTTTCCACGGAACACATCAGGGTCAAATTCGAGATATGCGTTTATCTCACGCTCGATATCGTAATATTGAGTGTAGAACTCATCGTTCTTGGCGGCTTTGGCCGCCGACAGGGATTCGTTGGCCATGATTCAAACAGAGATTATGGATTTGCCGAAAAATGCCGACAGCATGGCAAGTGTCGAGACAGTGAAATTATGCTGTCCGCTTAGCCACCGGGTTATCTCGCTCGGACGTTTCCCCAGTTGGTCTGCAAACTGCTTCTTTGTAAGACCGCGCTCCTGCATAAGCGAGTCGATTTTATTGGATATCGCAAAAGAGAGGTCAATCTCCTCCTTTATCTCAGGTGGCACCTGATTGACCATTTCCCGGTATCTGTTTCTAATATCCTTCATAGCTTAAATGTTTTGTCTGTCTCGATTGTCTTGGATGTTACTGTTACGGTTCCGTCGCGTTGCCCCTCTTTCAACAGTTCTTCAAATTTCTGTAACGTCAGTACATACCCGCGCAACGAATCATCTTCCTCATATGTCCGCGAGTTTTTGACACCTCCGTTGCCGAGAACAAGAATCCGGTCGGAGAGACGCAGACAATATAGACGAAGTTTTGAGCGGAGCACAGGAAGAGCCATCACAGAATCACGCATCTTCCCCTCGGGACGGAAGAAACGTTCCAATGCTCCTTCATCGGCAATCTTATCTAAAATCTGCACTATGCGCAATAAGTCCTTATTTAATTGAGCATCTTCAATGAATTTGGTATAAAAACGCTCGTATTCAGTCTCGGATTCTTCCGAGAACTGAATGGTATAAATGGTGCATTTGTCAGTATCATTGACTAAGACCAATTCTACTTCGCTCATATCTATAGTCCTTTTTGATTATAACGCAAAGATACGGCTTTTATTTCACATAAATGTGAAATATTGAGATTTTTTCTGTGTGCGTACAGTCAACTTGAGCTTGCGAAAGTTGATTTTTTATTTCTACAAAGATAGCTTTTTCCGACAATTCAGGAAACTATTTGCGTATCTTTGGGCGTTAATAGAGAAAAAACCGAACTATGCTGAAAACGATATATCTCGCAGGCGGCTGCTTCTGGGGCACCGCCCACCTCTTTTCGCTCGTGCCTGGCGTGGAAACCACCGTGGCCGGATATGCCAACAGCAGCGTGCCCAATCCATCGTACGAACAGGTATGCACCGGCCGCACAGGAGCTGCCGAAACCGTGAAGATCGACTACAACCCCGACAGCGTTGGCCTTACCGACCTGCTGCAGCTCTATTTCAAGAGCATCGACCCGCTTTCGGTCAACCGCCAGGGCGGCGACCGCGGCACACAGTACCGCACAGGCATATACTACACCGATCCGGCCGACCGCACCGTTATAGAGACCGACCTTGCAACCCTGCAGCGCCGGTACAGCGAGCCTCTTGCCATCGAATGCCGGGCACTGCAGAATTTTTACCCGGCCGAGGACTACCATCAGGATTATCTCTACAAGAATCCGGGCGGCTACTGCCACGTGAACCCGGCTCTTTTCAAGGAAGCCGAAAAACTTGCCTGCCGGACCACGAAAGCCGACAAGGCCGAGTTGCGCAGGCGCCTTACACCCCTGCAGTGGGAAGTGACACAGAATGCAGCTACCGAACGCCCCTTCACCAACGAGTACGACCGCGAATTCCGCCGCGGAATATACGTCGATATTACCGACGGCACTCCCCTTTTCCTGTCGACCGACAAATACGATTCGGGGTGCGGATGGCCCGCTTTCACGCGGCCTATCGACGAAGCACTCATCGACGAAAGCACCGATACTTCATTCGGCCGCATACGCACCGAGGTAAAATCATCCTCGTCGGGCTCTCATCTGGGCCATGTGTTCCCCGACGGACCGGCCGACCGCGGCGGTCTGCGCTACTGCATAAACTCGGCTTCGCTCCGCTTCATCCCTCTCGAGCGTATGGAGGCCGAAGGCTACGGCCGCTACATTCAGTTGGTGAAATAAGAGCTAACAGATGCTGAAAGTACCGACGGATTTGTAATTCCTGTCTTTTATTTCTACTTTTGCGGCGAAACCAACATTATCAAGGATGATAAAACGACTTTTTGCTGTCATTTTGACAACCGGGCTCTGCTCCATAGCCCCCGGTGCCACCTATGGCGAAGACTATACACCCGAAATCTTCGCATCGGTCTACAGCACCAACTCGTGGAAGGAACACAATTTCGACGAAGTGGGCATGTACCGCTTCCGCGCCGACCGTTACGACCGTCAGCTCGTGATGCAGGATCCTTATATCGACGCCAGCGGCGGCGGTGCCATGACCGACGATTTCTATTTCTGCACTCAGGAATTCGACTACGGATATTGGGTGGAAGTGACCCACTACATAGTGGACCCCGAAGATTGGACCATCACCACAAGCCTTACCGACGGTCTCGAAAGCGCCGTGGCAACCGATCTGACCTACGACCCGCTGACAGCGAAAGTCTACGGTTGCTTCAACGGCGACGCACACATGGTTTTCGGCACCATCGATGTGGGTACAGGAGAAGTTTTCAGAATCGCCGACATCGATACTCCGTGGATTGCATGCGGCACCGACAGGAACGGAAATATCTACGCCGTCGACATGAGCGGCAACCTGCTGGCCGTCGACAAGGTCTACGGCACCACCGAAAACCTGGGAAATCTCGGCTTTACAGCCACACGCCGCTCAACCGGCGCCATCGACACACGTACGGGCATTTTCTATGTCGTGGTCACCAACACTAAGGAAAGCGACGATCCGTATATCGACTACGAGCTCAACGACAGCCATCTCTATGCGGTAGACATCGCATCGGCAACAGCCACTCATCTCTATGAATTCGAGGACGGCGAGGCCCTGGGCGGCATGTATATTCCCGGTCCTGCCGCAGCCGACGGCGCTCCCGCCCAGGTGACCGACCTGGCGCTCGACTTCCCCGCAGGCTCGCTCGAGGGCACCGTCAGCTTCACGGTTCCCGCCACGACATTCGACGGCACGCCTGGCACCGGCACAGTAAGCTATCTCGCCCGGGCCAACGGTTCACTTCTGGCTCAGGGCACTGCCACCTATGGCGCAAAAGTGTCGGTAACCGCATCGGTATCCGAAGGCGCCCTCTACAAGGTAGAGCTGCGGCTTTCCAACTCCGCCGGACGCAGCCCCAGGACTCAGACACAGCTATGGATCGGCCCCGACATGCCCGTAGCCATCAAGGCTCCGGTACTCAGCTATGCCGGAGGCGCATTCACCCTCAGCTGGGACGCACCTGCCGAAAGTCAGCACGGCGGCTATTTCGATCCGGAAAAAATAACATACCGTATAGTGCGCCAGCCCGACAACGCTGTGGTGGCCGAGAATTTCCGCGGCACATCGTATACCGAACAGGTAGCCATGCCCGAAGGCGTGGTAGCCTACAGCTACGATGTAACAATGATATACGACGGCACCTCGACTATGCCAGTTTCATCTAATGTATGGCGCCTGGGCGCGGCTTCCCTTCCCTACAAGGCCACATTCGAAGACGATAGCGCCCTCGACCAGTTCACCCGCATAGACGTGGCCGGCGACAGAATAGAATGGTACCACGAGCCCGACTTCTATATCGAGGACACCGACGAGCTCATACCCACCGTGTGCATGCCCTATTCGTCGTCGGACGGTGCAGATGACTGGCTGATAACACCTCCGTTCAACCTCCGCAAAGACACACCATACAAACTCGCATACCAATCGCTTACCGACTATAACGGTGCCGAACCTCTCCTCGCCGTATATCTCGGCACAGCGCCTGCGCCGGAGAGCATGACCACGGTTCTTCAGCAGCCTGCTGCCGTGACATCGCTGCATCCCGAGGAGCACACCATCGACATCACTGTTCCCGAAACCGGAATATACCATATCGGCTTCCACGCATGCAGCGAAGCCGACCGGAGCGCCATCGCCATCCATTCCATCAGCCTCGACTCCGATCTCTCGGGCATAGCTACTCCCGATACATCTGCAAATGTGACCATACAAGGCACCGGAAACGCTGTCCGCATATCCGCACCCGAGGGGACTCCCTACAGCATCTTTACTCCCGACGGCCGTATCGCCGCCGCCGGCACCACCGGTGCCTCGGGCGAAGCCACGGTATCGCTTTCCAAGGGCATATATATTGTCTCTGCCGCCGGCAAGACAGTAAGGATTGCCCTCTGACCGCACCATAAGTAAACAAAAAAGCCGGAAAAGGACCTCAACGGAACTTTTCCGGCTTTTTTCGTCTGTATATTTCTATCGTTGGAGATACGTGAGCAGATCGGCCACAATGAAGGTGCTTCCGCCTACAAAGACGGTATCATCGGCAGCGGCGTCGTTGCATGCAGCCTCATAGGCTTCGGCGACAGAGCCGAAAGCACGTCCGTCGAGACCTGCGGTTCTTGCCACTTCGAGTGTCGATGCGGCGTCACGGCCGCGGCGCACCGACGGTGTGGCGAAATAGTACACGGCATTGCGCGGCATCTGCCCCATGATGGCAGTCACATCCTTGTCGTTGACAAAGCCCACGACCATCCGCAGCGTACCCTCTTCTTCCGAAATCGCCTTCAGTCGCGGTCCGAGCCACCTCCAGCCGCCTATATTGTGGCCGGTATCGCAGACAGTGCGTACGGTAGTTCCCGACACTGTCATCCACCGGCCCTGAAGTCCCGTCAGCTCGCAGACCGATGCAAAGCCACGCGCTACGGCAGCGGCGTCGATGCGGTCGAAACGGCGTGCTATAATTGCGAGAGTGTGCAGCACGGTATTGGCGTTCTCGGCCTGGCAGTCGCCGGTGAGTTCGCCCCTTATGTCGCCCCATGGCGTGCCCCGGTAGAGAATGGTATCGCCGTCGGGGCTTGCCGACTCATAGGCAGGCGTGTCTCCGGCAAAAACGGCAGGGGCGCGCATGGCAGCCGCCTGTCGCTCGAAGACGGCGCGGACGTCCCCCGCGGCATTTCCTATCACAACGGGTGTAAGCGGCTTGATGATACCGGCCTTTTCGGCGGCTATGGCCTCCTCGGTGTCGCCGAGCAGCGCCATGTGGTCGGGCGATATGTTGGTTATCACACTCACAAGCGGCGCAAGGATGTTGGTGCTGTCGAGACGTCCGCCGAGGCCGGTCTCGATCACGGCAACATCCACACCGCAGTCGGCGAAATATCGGAATGCCATAACCGTAGTCAGCTCGAAAAAGCTCGGCTCGATGCCCTCGGGAGGCGTAGCACGGAAATCTTCGATAAAATTCTCCACAAACGATTTGTCGGCCGGAACTCCGTCGACACGTATGCGCTCGCGGAAATCGACCAAATGAGGCGAAGTATAGAGGCCCACCTTGTATCCGGCCGCCTGCAGCACGGCAGCTATGGTATGGGCCGTACTGCCCTTGCCGTTGGTTCCGGCGATATGGATGGTGGCGAACTGCCGGTGCGGATTGCCATAGCGTGCCTCGAGGGCGAGCGTGGTACCGAGCCCGGGCTTGTAGGCCTTGGCACCGACGTTCTGAAACATCGGCACCTGGTTGAAAAGCCACTCTATCGAGTCTTGATATGCCATCAGAATATGAAGTAACCTATTATTCCTGCCGCTATTATAACGGCAATAGGGTGTATTTTAGTAAAAAGAACCACCGCGAGCGAAGCCACTGCCAGAACTATGCTTTTGGCAATATCGGGGCTGGTGGTGCCGAAATTCTGTCCGTTCATCAGCAGAAGCGCCGCCGAGGCTATAAGGCCGACCACAACAGGGCGAAGTCCGGCAAAAATACCTTTGAGAACGGCACTGTCGCGATGGCGGGTTATATAGTGACCCACATAGCGAACCAGTACAAACGACGGAAGCACCACCACAAGCGTGCACAGCAGCGAGCCGAGAATGCCCCATACGGGCGACGACAGTGCGGGCGACGACACACCCGGCGCCACATATCCGATGTATGTGGCCGAATTGATGCCGATCGGGCCGGGCGTCATCTGCGATATGGCCACAATGTCGGTAAAGGTCTGTTCGGAAATCCATCCGGGAGTCACTATCTCGTTCTCTATCAGCGCAAGCATGGCATAGCCGCCGCCGAAGCCGAAGAAGCCGATCTTGAGATAGCTCCATATCAGACGTAGATATATCATCATTTGTCCTTGAGTATTTTATGACTGCGGCGCGCCAGCCACCAGCCGGTGAGGCCGCCAAGTGCTATATACAGTATGGGGTTGGACACCACCGGCCATTTCGACCATATCAGCAGGGCGACGGCAGCGGGTATCCAGGCTGTCTTCCACCCTATGCCGGCCGAGCGGGCCGTGGTGATTACGGGCGCCACTATCAGAGCCACAACAGCGGGGCGTATGCCCTTGAAAATTGCTGTGAGGGTAGGATTGGAAGTGATGGTCTCGGGAGTGAGGAACATGGCGATGGCCAGGATAATGAGGAAGCACGGCATGATGGTGCCGGCTGCCGCGGCAATGCTGCCTTTAAGCCCGCGTAGCCTGTCGCCGACCACGACAGAGATATTCACCGCAAGGATGCCCGGAAGCGACTGCGCCACGGCAAGCAGGTCGAGAAACTCCTCGCGGCGCAGCCAGCGGTGTTTGTCGACGACCTCCCGCTCTATAATAGAAATCATCGCCCAGCCTCCGCCAAAGGTGAAGGCACCTATCTTGGCAAATGTGAGAAAAAGATTACGTAACATTTTTAAAATTCCACTACCGTAATACCCGGACCGCCGAAGCGCACGTCCTCGTCGTGATAAGTTTTCACCGCTCCGACCGTGCCGAGGTACTGGCGTATGGCCTGGCGCAGAGCGCCGGTACCGGTGCCGTGAAGGATGCGGACACGGCTGCTGTTGAACTGGATGGCATCGTCGATGTAGTACATAACGGCCTGCACGGCCTCGTCGGCACGCATGCCGCGCACATCGAGCTGCTGGCTGAAGGCGAGCTGACGCTCGCGGCTCGATTCCGAAGTCTGCGACGAGAGGTAGCCGGTGGATTCCACAAGCCCGCTCTTGCCCGCTCCCGACGACGAACTGCGTATGGTGCGTTTGAGCCGCGACAGCTTCACGCGCGTCTTGATCTGCCCGAAAACCACCGTGGCTTCCTTGCCGTTTATTTCGGCTATGGTGCCAACGGTCGAAGCGCCGTCGGCCATCACCACATTGTCGCCCACTGCAAGGGGGCGCTCTTCGGTCTTTTTCGCCGGCGCGGCCGCTTTCGGCTTCTTTTTGCCGGGAAGTTTTTTAGACAGCAGCGGATGCGCCTCGTCCTTCCCTTTTTCGAGCTCGCGGCGTTCTTCCTCGAGCTTCTCGCGGGCCTGGCGTGTATGCTCTTTCTCGGCCTGAGCCGTGCGTATCTCGCGTATGGTGCGCTCGATAGCGGCATTGCTGCCCTCGAGGATGCGCTGGGCCTCGGTGCGGGCTTCGCCGATAATCTCGCGGCGTTTCTGCCGCAGAGTCTCCATCTCGGCCTCGTAGCGGGCGAGTGTCTCCTCGAGCTGTTTCTCTTTCAGGCGTATGGAGTCGCGCTTGCGCTCCCAGTAGCGGCGGTCGCGGCCAATGTCGAGCAGATAGCGGTCCATATTCACGTAGTCGCTGCCCACAATAGCCTTGGCGTCCTCAATTATATCGTCGGGAAGCCCTGTCTTGCGGGCTATCTCGATGGCAAACGAGCTGCCAGGCTGCCCGATGGCGAGGCGGAACATCGGCTGCATGCGGTTGCGGTCGTAAAGCATAGATCCGTTGACAAGCCCGGGGGTCTCCTCGGCGAACTGCTTCAGATTGTGGTAGTGGGTGGTTATGACACCCCACATGCCCTTCTCGTTGAGGCGCCGCAGCCCGGCCTGCGCTATTGCCCCGCCGATCTGCGGCTCGGTGCCGCCGCCGAACTCGTCGATGAGCACCAGAGTGCGCGCATCGCCCTGGGTGAGGAAGCGCTTCATGTTGCGCAGATGCGAGGAATATGTACTCAGATCGTCCTCTATCGACTGGTCGTCGCCGATGTCGAGGAAAATGACGTCAAAGACCCCGACGTGCGAGTTTGAGTACACCGGCGGCAACAGGCCGCACTGAAGCATGTACTGCACTATGGCCACGGTCTTGAGCGTAACCGACTTGCCGCCGGCATTGGGGCCGGATATTATGAGGAGGCGCTGCTCGGGTGTAAGACGTATGTCGAGGGGCACTATCTCCTTGCCCTGGCGCTCGAGAGCGAGCTTAAGGCCCGGGTGGCAGGCATGGTACCATTCGATTTCCGGACCGTCGGAGAGATTGGGCAGCACGGCATCGATGTCGCGGGCATAGCGCGCCTTGGCATATATGAAATCGAACTCGCCCAGGAGCTCGAAGGCACCGAGGAGTTCGTCGATATCTGGCCGGATGGTGTCGGCCAGTGCGGTGAGTATGCGCACTATCTCGCGGCGCTCGTCGGCGGCAAGTTCGCGAAGGCGGTTGTTGGCCTCCACGACCTCGGCCGGCTCTATGAAGTAGGTCTTGCCCGAGGCCGACTCGCCCTGCACTATACCGGAAATCTTGCGCTTGTACATCGGCGCTACCGGTATCACCAGACGGCCGTCGCGCACCGACGGCACGGTGTCCGATTCGAGATAGCCCTCGCGGACGGCGGCCGAAATGACACGCCGCATCGCCGAATTGATAGATGCCGCCGCAGCCGCCATGGAGCGGCGTATTTCGGCGAGTTCGGGCGAGGCGTTGTCCTTGATTTCGCCGTTGCGGTCGATGATGCGGTCGATAGCGGCGACTATGGCCGGAAATGTGAACAGATCGCGTGCGAGGGCGTCGAGGGCCGGATACGGCGACTTTGTGCCGTCGTCGGTGCGCAGCTTGGCGAAGAATGTGGCGATAGCCGCCATGGCGCCGAGCGATGCCCTCAGGCCGGGCAGCTCGCTCTCGGCCGGAAACGAGCCTGGCACACGGAGCGACACCAACAGCTGACGACGGTCGTGGATGGCCTCGGCGGGGAATCCGGTGTCGGAATTGAGTATGGCGAGCATCTGCGCCGTCTCGTCGAGACGCATGCGCACCACGCCGGGCGATTTCTCGAAGGCCATGTCGGCACAACGGTCGCGCCCGAGCTGCGATATGCACAGGCGCGCCACATGCTCGCGGACGGAGTCGAATCCTATCTTTTTTTCAAACTCCATGGGCATCAGCGCTTTTGCATTACACGCGCCAGGGAGCGCTTGTCCTCGCGTTCCTTTATGGCCTGGCGCTTGTCGTACTCTTTCTTGCCGCGGGCCACGCCGATAACGAGTTTTGCCAGTCCGCGGTCGTTGATAAACAGCCGCAGAGGCACTATGGTGTAGCCGGCGTCGCGTCCGCTTTTGGCAAGCCGCGCTATCTCCTTGCGGTTGAGAAGCAGCTTGCGGTCGCGGCGAGCCTCATGATTGTTGTAGGTGCCGTAGAAATACTGGGCAATGTTCATGTTCTTGACCCATACCTCACCGGCGGCACTGATGTAGCAGAATGTGTCGACGAGCGAGGCGTGTCCCTCGCGAATCGACTTTATCTCCGTGCCGGTGAGCACGATGCCGGCGGTGAATGTTTCGACAATTTCATAGTCGAAGGTGGCACGGCGGTTTTTTATGTTGATTTCCTTGGGTTTCATGGAATAATAAAGTAGAGAAGATAATATATGAGGAGCGGCACTGCCACCACGGCGCCGGCGGCCACAAGCAGGAAGCGCATCTCGCATCCGCGGCGCACCTCCATATAGGGAATGGCCTTATAGAGCACGAGCACCACGTACAGAGGCATGAAGCGCATGAGCATGATGCTCCACGGCAGACAGTTGGTGATGATCTGTATGAGCACCATCAGCCCCAGGCCGGCCACCGTGAGCGAGGCTGCGCGGCGTGTGTCGAAATGCCCTTTGGCGGTAAGCGGGCCAAGATAGTAGTCGAATATAAGCTTGGCTATGAACACCGACACAAAATAGGAGCCGAAATCGGCCACAGCGCGTATGAGCACGGTGCCCAGCTCCACGTGGCGCTGATAGAAGAATGCCAGAAATTCGGTTATGGCGGCTATGCCCATAAGCGGGTACAGCCCTTTTTGCAGCAGCTCTTCGGGGTCGGGATTGCTCTTTTCCATGTCCTCCCAGCCATGGGCGGGAGCGAGCAACAACTGAATGAGGTATTTGAGAAATGAGAACATAGTCATTTTTTTCGTATTACCCGCCACAGCTCACCGAGCCACAGTACCGGCGATGTGCCCAGAATAATGATGAGCCAGTCGGTGAGGCTGAGCGGAACGACTCCGAACCAGGCACCGCCGAATGTCACAATCAGAATCTGGCCGACAAATATCACCAGCACTATACTCAGGAAACCGCTGCATCCCCTGAAGTGGAAAGCGGAGCGGCCGGTGGCATAAGCACGGGCGTTGAACAGGTTCCAGAACTGCAAAAATACGAAAATTGTGAAAAACAGACTAAGTTCGTACGCACTTAATTCGTGTTTTGCCGGCATCCAGCTCAGCGAAAAGACATCGGCAAGCGATTTTACCTCGGTATGCTGCATGAAGAAGAGCAGCCCCATCAGGAAAGCGGCAAATACGATGCCGCAGCCGAGGATGAAATGCCACATCGGACGATTGATGATGAAATCGGACGGACGCCGCGGTTTTTCGGCCATTACCGATGCCGTCGGCGGCAGCGACGCAAGGGCTATGGCGGCGAAGGTGTCCATAATCAGATTCACCCACAGTATCTGTATGACCGTAAGGGGCGACTGCAGGCCCATGAAAGCACCGCCGAGCACGGTGACGCAGGCCACGATGTTGACCGTTATCTGGAAGAGGATAAAACGCTGGATATTGCGGTAGAGCGAGCGGCCCCACATGACCGCGCGGCCTATCGAGGCGAACGAATTGTCGATGATGGTGATGTCGGACGCCTCTTTTGCCACCGAAGTGCCGTCGCCCATCGACAGGCCTACCTGGGCCGTCTTGAGGGCCGGAGCGTCGTTGGTGCCGTCACCGGTCACAGCCACGACCTCGCCATCGGCCTGCAGGGCCTCGACAAGGCGCTTTTTGTCGAGAGGGCGCGCGCGGGCTATGATGCGGATATCGCGCACGCGGTCGGGAAGCTCGGCATCGGGGATGGCGGCAAATTCCGGACCGGTGACAATCTGACTGTCCGAAGCCTCGAGGCCGATCTGACGTCCTATCTCGCGGGCAGTTGCCGGTGTGTCGCCTGTGACTATCTTGATGCCGATACCGGCGTCGAGCACCTCGCGGACAGCGGCAGGAACATCGGCACGGACCGGATCGGATATGGCCGTTATGCCCAGAAAACTGAGATCGGTATTGGCAAGAGCGCCGTCCACAATTGGCGAGGCACCCTCCTCTACTTTCTGCCAGGCGAATCCGAGAGTGCGCATGCCCTGGTTCTGATATTGCAGAAGGCGGGCCTCTATCTCCTTCGGCCCTACCCCTTCGGGCGTGTGGGCACACATGGAGTAGACGATTTCGGGTGCGCCTTTAACGAACAGAAGCGTGCGTCCGTCGGAGCACCGCACCTCGGTGGCCATGTACTTGCGTTCGGTGCTGAACGGAATCTCGGCAAGCGTCGCAACGCTTGCCCTCAGGGCCTCGTAATCGTGACCGTTTTTGTGCAGCCACAGCAGAAGGGCGCCTTCGGTCGGGTTGCCGATCGCCTTGGGATGCGAGGCGTCGGAGAGGTCGAGTTCGGCGGTAGAGTTCACGGCCATGCCAAGGGCTATGGTGTCGGCATCGGGGTTGCCGTAGAAATCGGCGCTGTACACACGCATCTGATTCTCGGTGAGCGTGCCGGTCTTGTCGGTGCATATCACGGTCGCGGCGCCCATGGTCTCGCAGGCATGCATGCGGCGCACGAGGTTGTTGCCGCGGAGCATGCGGCGCATGGAGTATGCCAGGCTCATGGTCACGGCCATAGGAAGGCCCTCGGGCACCGAGCATACCACAAGGGTCACCGCTATCATGATGGTCTGCAGGAAATAGGCGCCGAATTCCATCCAGTCGAACGTCGGATCCTGCAGGAAATACATGAGCACACGGCCCAGAACCACGGCGATGCCTACGATATAACTGAAGCGGGTGATGAGGCGCCCGAGACGGTCGAGCTGATTGTCGAGCGGAGTACGCACCGAATTGTCGATCTGCGCGGCTGTGAATACCTTGCCGTTCTCGGTGGCATCGCCCACGGCATCGACGCGCATCACGCCGTGGCCCTCCATCACCTTGGTGCCGCGGAGCACGCGGTTAGTCGGGAAAGTGGCTTCAGGGTCATTTTTAGCCGGATCGGCATCCTTTGTGCAGACGGGCTCGCCGGTGAGGGTCGATTCATCGACGCTGAGAGTGACCGATTCGAGAAGGACACCGTCGGCAGGAATTTCGGAACCGGTGGAAATCATCACCACATCGCCCACCACGATATCCTTGCGGGGAACCTCGGCGACATGGCCGTCGCGGAGCACCTGCACGGCCTCGTCGTCGTTGACGCGGTTGAGTATGGCAAATTCCTTATCGGCCTTAAGCTCGAGCAGAAAACCAAGACCGGTAGCCAGTATGATGGCTATGAAAATACCTACAGGCTCAAAAAACACCGCTCCGCCCTCGTGAAGGAAAAAGTATTCATAGAGCGAAATGGCCACACTGAGAATACCGGCGCATAAGAGAATGATGATGAGAGGATCGCGGAATTTTTCGAAAAAGCGCTTCCATACCGACTTCTGCTCGGGCGTAGAGAGCACATTGGCGCCATGTATGCGCCGACTTTCTTCGACTTCGCCCGAAGTCAAACCTTTATATTGGTGCGAATGTATCATTTCAGTTCAGACAGTACACTTTTGAAACCGTGGATATATGTTTTATGTTCATGCAATTGCCGAGGCGGCGCGAAGTTAGTCATTTTTTCGCTATACCGCCTCATCCGCCCCATTAAATTTTTATGAAACCTCTCCCACAGCCGTTCATAACGGGCTGGAGGTTTTGTGATTTCGGGGTAATGTGCTATATTTGCAGGATGAAGCGCTTGGCACGGCAGATGGCAAAATACCGGCAGATAGCGGCGGCGTCCACAATCGCCGTACTACTTGTATTGGCCGACTATTTTTCGTCGAATATGAGCTACCCTCTGCTCGATTCGTCGGACTCGCTTGCACCATACGCATACCTATGGGACAAGGATGACGGCGCCTTCGACGACATACTGTGCGCCAATGTGGCACTCGACAAGGAACTGGTGACCGTCTGCGACGAATTCGGCGACAGCGCTGGCCGCGCCGCCATCACCGACAGGGCTACTCTGCTGCGCTTTCTCGAAATCGCCGACAGCAGCCGCTACCGATACATCTTTCTCGACATTCGCTTCGAACAGGGTTTCGACACGCCCCACGACTCAGCGCTCTTCGCGCGCATCAAATCGATGCCCCGCGTGGTCTTCTCGACTCACCGCGGCCTCGAGGATGATATAAGCGACCCGACTCTTGCTGCAAAATCGGCCTACGCCGACTACCGCCACAAACGCCAGGCAGGATTCTCGCGCTACGAGTTCCTGCAGGACGGCCATGAGTCGGTGGCCCTGAGGATGTACCGCGAACTGGACGGCGGCGACATACACCCCACCATTCTCGGCCATGCCGACCGCGGCCGACTGTGCCACAACATGCTCTTCGTGCCCATACCGGTATCGGCGACAGAAATCTACGGTCCCGACGGCGAAATTCGCTATCCCTATCTCGGCTCGCAGCTTCTGGGAAAATACACCGCCGGGGAGCTGCGCGGACTCATGGACGGCAAAATAGTGCTTGTCGGCGACTTCGACAACGACGTCCACAGCACTTTCACCGGCGACGTGCCCGGGCCGCTGCTGAGCTACTACGCCTATCGCGCACTCGCCGCCGGCGACCATAAAGTGAACTTTGGGCTCTACATATTCCTGGCGGCCATATACTTCGGCATAGCATTGACACTGCTGGGCAAAATGCCGCTCAGAATACATGTGAAACGGCCATTCCTGCTGCTCGCGCTGTCGTTCGTCAGCTGGGGTGTCATACTGTGGGCCCTGAAGATAGTGCTGTTCATCACCTGTTCCCTCGATTTCTGCGCCACCCTTCCGGCGGCCGCCTTCTCCATTATATCTTTCTACAGAAAAATAACATCAAACCAATCATAATGAAACGTTTCCTGCTTACATTCCTTGCCGGCCTCATCACCGCCACCGGTACATTGTGGGCCACAGACTACGAAATCACCGCTCTTACCACTCCCACCATCAGCATAGGCGGCAAAACGCTGAAAAAAGGCGACCGCTTCTCCGACCGCGGGGCCATTTCGTGGGCCGACAACCGCCAGTCGATGGAAGTGAAGAACCTCAGCACCGGCCGCCTGCACCGCCTCTCGGCCAAGGCGATGAAAACCAAATGGGATGCCCGCAGCATGGCCGACTTCATAGCGTCGACATCGAAAGGCTCCACCCGCGGCGAAAGCGGCAAGGTGCTGTTCGAGAAAGCGGCCAACAGCGACAAATTCGCCGAAAAACGCATAGCCCTCGTGATCGGCAACTCCGATTACGAGACACAGGCCTATCTGCGCAACGCCCAGAAAGACGCCAACGACGTAGCCGCCACTCTGCAGCAGCTCGGTTTCGACATCATCGAGGCCTACGAATGCTCCTACGGCGAGATGAAGCAGGCTCTCGGCCTGTTTCAGGAAAAGGCTCAGGGCTACGATGTGGCAGTGTTCTACTTCGCCGGCCACGGTCTGCAGGACGAAGGCGTGAACTATCTGCTGCCTGTCGAGGCTAAACTCGAGATGCGCTCCGAACTCAAGGAATGCCTCAACGCCGACGACGTGCTCTACACCCTCGAACACAGCGGTGTGCCCGAGCGCATTGCCTTCATGGACGCCTGCCGCAACATCAGACGCTCATGGAACCGCAGCACCGAGCAGGGCCTCGCACGCATGGAGGGCGAACCGGGTTCGGTGATAATGTTCTCCACATCGAGCGGCAATGTGGCCTTCGACGGCGAGGGCGACAACAGCCCATTTGCCAAGGCACTGATATCCAATATCGTGAAAGCCGGAGCAGGTTTTGCCGAGACAATGGCTTCGATAGCCCGCGACACCTACGCCGGCACCGGCCGCCGACAGACACCCCTGCAGGTGGGCACCCTGATGAGCGACTTCGCATTCAACAAGCCAGGCGTGGCCATAGCCGCCGCTGCCATTAGCGCTGCCGCCGACGCCGCAGTGCAGACCGTGACACGCCGCAACGACAGCCAGTCGTCCTACGCCCCGTCGCGCCCGGCCATGCAGCAGCCGAGAATGGAATTCGATGCCGACATCGCCGTGATGCTGCGCAGCTGCAAACGCGCAGGCAACAAGCTGCGCCTCACCTTCATGCTCGAAAACCGCAGCCGCAAAGACATGCAGGCAATGGTGGCGACACAGGAACACGGCCACGACACCGGCGTTTTCGACAATGAGGGCAACGAATACCGCGGCGGCGACGTCCTCTTCGCTGCCGGAGGTGCCACATATTTCGAAATGTGCCCGCAGGTACCACTGCCTGTCGGACGGCCTGTGAAGCTCGAAATGACGGTCAACGATTTCTCGCGCACGGCATCCTCGCTGCCTGTGGCCTATATTAATTTCCGCAATGCCGGCACAAGCGACCCCTACGGAGCCGCCACGCTCGAAATCAGAAACATACCCGTAGGCTTCGATATGCCCGAAATGCCGGAAAACAATTTGCGTACGTCGGTCGACATGACCGCACCCGACATCGACGTAAATGTGACCGACGCCCGCCGCGCAGGCAACGCAGTGATATTCTCGATCGTAATGACCAACAACAGCCGAAACACCATCACGCCCGACATCGTGGGCAAAGAACCATGCGCCGGATACACCTACGCCACTCAGTTCATAACATCGGAAGGCGACATCCACGACCGCTACCAGGTGATAGTGACAAAGGGCAATTCGACCGAGGCTATCGACCGCTTCTCCCTGCCGCAGGGTGTGCCCGTGAAACTGAACATACGTCTGAAAGACTACCCGCGCAACGAATCGACAGTGAAATACTTCCAGCTCGACATGCGCAACGTCGACCCCGCCGAGACCTACGGCATCGGCGCCCTCACCATCGAAAACCTCCCCATCCGCTGACCCCAGCCCCCCCCGGCAGCCCGCCAACGCCTCCTGCCGGGGGCGCTACCCCGCTTGTAGCCAATGACAAAGATGTTAATTATATGCAATTAAATGGACGGTGTTAACAAAAGTGCGTAAAAAACATAGTCATTCCACCTTTGTATCGACTGGAAAACTATATTTTTCAAGTAGATCACTTACTAAAATCTTCAAAATTTAAGGCTGATAATATAGCCTAAGATTATGGATATTAATGCTAATTTAAATTAGTTTTTGTATCTCTTATTCTTCGTGTTGAGATAATTTCGCTGCTGTAAGAAGCCTCTCCGAATAATCATTCTCCCAAACCATCACATCTTGAATAAAACAAGCTGATTTTGGCTTACGTATCCATGGATTTTCATTTCTGTCATACCATAAATTTACAATACTTATAGAAGGTAATTTGGCTAAAGGTGTTTTCTTTTTCTTATCATTATCAGTTAGTAAATCTCGATAATATCTGATAAAAAAAGTTTCAACTTCCTCAACCTTTGTATCAGAATGCCACCTTAAATCGCCAAAACGTCCTATCCAAATATCCAAATAGTAATCCTCTTTTAATGTAGATAGAATAGCATGTCTCAAGTTCAATCGATTACGAATCCCATCAAGTTTATGATGAATGCCAAAATAACGATGAACCTTAGGCCTACCAATTCTATTTATTCCTGTAAGATAATAGAATGTGAAACAAGAAGAATGACATACTTCATTATTATCGCCACGCTTCACATAATTGGCAACATCATTGTCTGACTTGAATGGTCCGACCCATTGAATTACATAGCTGCGCTTTATATCGTTCATAACAATAGGATTTATCTAAAAAGCGTGGCTAAAAATTGTTGCGGGGAATATAGGTTATGGCGCCGCCACTGCCAAAAGGATAGTCGCTTACGTCCGTATTCAGGTATGGAGAATCCGGAACAATGTCCCCCTCAAATACGAAGCGTGGTTTTTTGAAAACCGTCCCGTCCTCCGCGACCGAACAAAGAGACTTACCTTTGACGGCTATGACAATACGGACAATTCCTCGGTATATACCTAAGATATAGTCTATCTTGTCAGCTTTGGCGGGCGATATCGCCCAGTATTTCCGCGCACTCTCGTAATCGTTGGCCCGACGATACACCCCGTATGCCGATGATTGCTTGTAACTTTTATTCAGGCTGACTAAAAGAAGTCTCTCTCCCGGAATAGGATCGATCCTGGGACAGTCGTACAATGTATTTATTTCTTCGTCGGTTTTAATACCCTCGTTCCACTGATGGTGTCCAGAAACAATATTGGTCAGAATATATTCCTTATTGAAAGCCGGATAAGTCAGGAGGTCGATTATCGATGATTCCACAGTATATGCCTCTTCTTCAGACAAGTTATGCCGGATAATGTAATACTTTACTTCCAGTCCAAGATTCCTGATTTCCCTTATGGTAGATAACTTCAGACTTTGGGAATCATCTGCAAATGCCGCGTGTGCATGCTGATAGACACGATTTCCCGTACCTTTCCCGACATAGAAAATGCGATTGTCCCGCGGATCCACAAGCGCATATACATAACATCTTAGTGCTTCTATTACACTTTGTTTAAACGACTTTTCCATGCTCATTAATATAAGGTCAAATCAGATGAAAAGACAGTACGGCTTCGTGGGACAGATTATTCTGAGAATATAGTTTCTAACTCTCGATATAAACGATAGATCCATCGATCTCATAAGAGTCTTCAGACAGCCACAGTCCAACCGGTAAGTGCAAAATTAGCAATTTGTTTGAAAAAAAAGGTTTTTCGGATTTGTGAGGCCAAACTTTTTCTCGAGTCTCAGATTTAGCTTCTCAGTCAGTTTTCTGATGTGATTATACTCAGATTGCGTGGCGTTGACAATATACGGAAGACAAGTTTCTTATTTTTTTCGCCGATTATGACCTCGGTCTAAAGATTTTGGTTAAATTTGCGTCCGGATAGGCATAGCCTTTCCGCAACATTTTGGAAAATAAGAAGCGTTATGCGTAATCTTGTGATTTGAGAACGTAGGAAATTCGACAAATAGCACAAGGATTGGCATAGTGGTTCTCACGCTCATAGCGTGGGCTGCTATTGTTACATCTGTGCTAATGGTTTCCTACGACCTTCAAATCAAGACGTGACATAGCCGGCTCACGTTTCTTTTATAAACAATCTCTCCATCAGAGCCGGTGGCGAACAATATATGACAATGGAATCAAACCGTCTTATCATAGTATCATTTCTTCTTTGTCTCTTTCTTGGTGCAAGTGCCAGAAATAAGGCGCAGGATTATCCCCGGGCAGAAATCAAAGTGAGCTATAATTACCACGAAAAATTTATGCGGGGCAATGTGGAATATACCGAGCGTGATATTCCCATGTTCTTACTCGCCAATTCAAATCAGTCAAAGTTTTATAGCCCCCACACTGAGTACAAGGACTCTCTCGAATCCACTCCTTCGGGAAGGGCCAAGGCAAAACAGATTTTTGACATCGCAATCAGGAAATATGCCGAATCAAAGGATGAAAGTGCCATGAATTCTGTTGTCTACCATACATTTATTTATGTATTTAAGGACAATCTGTCGGAGAAAATGACAGTATACGACAAAGCCGGGATGTCGGAAAGAGGAGTATACGAAGAGCCATACACCGAACTCGCATGGGAGATTGGCGATTCCACAAAGACAGTTTTGGGATATGAATGTATCATGGCGTCGGCAGATTACCACGGCCGAAAATGGACAGCCTGGTTCGCTCCGGAAATCCCTGTGCAGGACGGTCCCTGGAAACTGCGCGGACTTCCGGGACTTATTCTTGAGGCCTCAGATTCGACAGGACATCACACTTTTGTTGCCGACGGAATCGAAGAGTCGGCTCAGCCGATGTACCCTATATACAGCAAGGATGAATATGACAGCATGAGCCGGCTCGACATGCTTCGCAGTCTGAGAAACTACCGGGACAACTCTCACGCAATGGCCAAAGCAGCAACCGAAGGCATGCTCGACCTCGGACCGGACGCCCCGACGCAGACCGAATACGACTACCTCGAAACCGACTATCACGAATGAACCGTATTCTGACATATCTGCTGTTCATATTTGTGTGTCTCAACGCCTTGGCACAGGTCAATGTTACGGGTACGGTTGTTGAAAAAGACAGCAACGAGCCTCTTGCCGGGGCATCGGTAATTGTCAAGGGAGCCGACGGCAAGATAAAGAAATTCGCCTCGTCAAAGTCGGACGGTGGCTTCGCTATCACCATCCCGTCGACAGATGGTTGCCGGCTGGAAGTTACCATGATGAGTTTCGCCAGGCAATCTATACCTCTCGACAGCGTGAGCTTTCCATTGACCGTCTTCATGGAGCCCGGCTCTACCTTACTCAAAGAGGTGACAATCAAGGCCGAGCGCATACGCGAGCAGGGCGACACCATCTCCTACAATGTCGGCAGTTTTGCCCAGCAGCAGGACCGGTCCATCGGCGATGTATTGCGGCGTATGCCCGGCATTGACGTCGCCAACAATGGCAAGATTCAGTATCAGGGCGAGGACATCAACAAGTTCTACATCGAAGGCTCCGACCTGCTCGGCGGCAAATACGGCATAGCCACCAACGGCATCAGCCACGAAGATGTCGGCGCGGTTGAGGTTATGGAAAACCATCAGCCCATGCAGGTGCTGTCGGGCATCTCTTTTTCCGATAAAGCGGCCATAAACCTCAAGCTGAAAAACAAGGCGAAAGCCACATGGACTTTCCACGGCGACGCCGGAGGCGGCTGGTCGTGGCAGCCCGAAGGGGCCGTATGGGACGGCGAGCTGTTCGCCATGGCCGTGATGCCCGGATTTCAGAACATAACCACTCTGCGAACCAACAATACCGGCGAGGACCTTGCATCGTCAGGTACCGATTTCTTCGCCGACCGCCGGCAGACAGGACTCAGCCGATATGTCGAAGTCGGACTGCCCGGAGTGCCGTCATTAAGCGACAAACGGACGCTGTTCAACCGCTCCTTCCTCGTTTCGACCAACAGCCTGTGGAAACTAAGAAATGGTGAGTTCAAGGCCAACATCGACTACTCCTTCAACCGCGTCACGGCCAATGCCTCGAACATCACCACGTACTTTCTTGACGAGGGCGACCGCCTGATTACCGAAAACCGAAGCGGCACGGAGCACAGCCATTCCCTGAGCGGAAAATTCATCTATGAGCTAAACCAGAAGACGGCGTTCGTCAACAACACGCTCCTGACAAACATAGACTGGGATGATGTCAGCCTCGCCACAACCGGCTCTTTACCCAACAGTCAGGCGGCCTCGCTGCCCGATTACTATGTCAGCAACAAATTCAAGATGATAAAACGCTTCAAAGGCCAACATCTTGTAACTTTCCGGAGCGTGAACGAATGGGAATCCCTGCCACAGACGCTCAATCTCGACATGAACGATGAACGGTTCCGTCAGCACATTTCCGACCATGCTTCCTACACCCATGAGAGTGCGGCGTACGCCTTCAACATAACAGGGGTGACGCTGAGCCTTGAAGGTGGAATAAAGGCTTATCTCCGCTCGATGGATTCGCAACTGCCCGACTTGCCCGAGGAACTTCCCGGTCTGACTGAAAACGTGGTCAGCACCAGCTATCTCACCGTATATGCGACCCCCGAAATTGAATACTGGGTGCGCCGGGTGAATCTGTCGCTCGACCTCCCAGTCAGTTACGCCCGTTATTCTTTCGACAGGGCGATTGCCAACCGCAACGAGGTATATTTCTCTCCGTCGCTCAGTTTCAACTGGAAACCGAACAACCGCTTTTCGGGCTCCTTACGCGGCGGTCTCGGACGCTCGCCCATGAATCTCAACCTTATCCATCCCGGACTCATAATGACCAACTACCGCACTCTGAAATCCGGCGTGGATAATTTCTATAACTCGTCGTCGCAGAACGTGTCAGCAAGCATCAGCTACAAACACACCCGCCACGGCCTGTTTGCCAACGGCATGGTCATGCACTCGTGGAGCCACCTTCCATACACTATGGCACAGCAGCTCTATGGCGACTATGTGGTTTACAGCTATGCAGACGCCAAGAACGACAGCAAAATGCTTATGGCGATGGGCAACATCGGCAAGACCCTCGATTTCATGCGCGGAAGCTGCAATATCAACGGCTCGTTCAGCCGCAACGAGTCGCATCTGCTCTCGCAGAAGCAATCGGTCAATTCGGTCAGCACCGGCTGGAGCGTCGGAGGCAAAATCAACGGCAGCCCATGCCGCTGGTTCAGTTTCGACTACCGTATCGACTATTCCGATAGCCGCCTGACGATGAACGGACTGAGCGAATCGTGGCTCTCGGCACTGGAGAACGAACTGAGCCTGACTTTCATACCCCACCGCAAATGGCAATGGACCATCTGCGGCGAACATTACCGCAACGAACTGACCGAGCATAAATATAAAGACATAGTGATGCTCGATACCAAACTGACATTTCAGCTCAACAAAAGGATAGAATTTGCCGCATCGCTCACCAACATGCTCAACAAGCAAAGCTACAACTACACCACCTACTCGCAACTATCATCATTCGAGAGCCGGCGGCAGCTCCGCGGCCGTCAGCTCCTGTTCTCTATAACCCTCAGAAAATAACCGATATGAAGCATACAATCACAATCCTGTCCATGTGTATCATGGCAATAGCCGCCAATGCGCAATCGAAAGCCGACATAGAGGTCAGCTATGCTGCCCATCATCCCAATCTCCGCAACGGCAAGGACGATATTACAAGCCGGTATATTCTGCTCGCCAATGCCGACGAGTCAAAGTTCTACTCGCCAATGACCGAGTATGTGGATTCGCTCAACTCGACACCCGAAGGAAAAGCAAAACTCAATGAAATGACACGCAACGCCTATCTGGGAGGAAAACTGGATGACATTCCCCGTTCCGACGGTTCCTACTACGTCGTTAAATCCGGCAAGGACAGCAAATACCGGTATTACGATAACTCGGGTCTCGAAAAATATGTGTATGAAGAACCCCTTGCCGAAATACAGTGGGAAATTGCCGACGATTCAACCAAAACGGTACTGGGTTATGAATGCCTCATGGCTACCGCCGACTACCACGGCCGCAGATGGACTGCATGGTTTTCTCCTGAAATTCCCGTGAATGCCGGACCGTGGAAACTTGCAGGTCTGCCGGGCCTTATATTGGAAGCGACTGCCGACGGCGGCCAATACCGTTTTGAGGCGACGGGCCTACAGCAGACCGACAGGACAATAACGCCTCTGTATCTCACCGGTGAATATGAGAAAACCGACCGTATCCGGTTCCTTAAAGCGCGTCGCAGCTTCCTCGACAATCCGCTTGGCAAGATCAACGCTCAGTTTGCAGGTTCGGGAGTATCTGTGGGCCGGGTGCAAAACGAAGACGGCACCGATGCGACCGGTTCAATCTTCGTCCCGGCATCGGTCGTCGACCTGATCGAAACGGACTATCATTAAAGGCAGCTGCGGTGAGGTTTGCCGCCCGTGCTCATCGGGCGTAACGGCAGGATTGTGAGATTGTAACAGCTTTGTTTTTGGTAAACGGCGAATTTTTCGCTAATTTTGCAGCCAAAACCTAATCACTCACATCTTACACGATGGTTGTATTCTTCACCAAAGACAACACGACGCTCTACGCCGTCGACAGTGACCATGCTTTCAATTCCGACGAGATAGAACGTCTGGAATGGCTTTTTGCCGGCGCTCAGCCGCTGGCCGACAACGCAACACCTGCGGGTACCTTCATCGGTCCCCGCAAAGAGATGATAACCCCCTGGAGCACGAATGCCGTCGAGATAACTCAGAATATGGGTCTCCACGGCATTCGCCGCATAGAGGAGTTCCGGCTCAAGACCGACGACGCTCCCTTCGACCCGATGCTGCAGCGCGTATACACCGATCCCGGTGCCGACGTCTTCGCCATCGACGCCGCTCCGGCAGCTCCCGAGGAGATCGACGACATCACCACCTACAATGCCCGCGAAGGTCTGGCACTCAGCCCCGACGAGGAAGCATATCTTGCCGGTCTGTCGAAGCGTCTTGGCCGCAAACTCACCGACAGCGAAGTGTTCGGTTTCTCGCAGGTGAACTCGGAGCACTGCCGCCACAAAATATTCAACGGCACCTTCATCATCGACGGAGAGCAGACTCCCTCTACCCTCTTCGGACTCATCAAGAAGACCAGCAAGACCAACCCCGGCCGTCTGGTAAGCGCCTATAAGGACAATGTAGCTTTCGTCAAAGGTCCCGCCATATGGCAGTTCGCGCCCGAACGCGCCGACGAGCCCGCTTACTTCGACGAACGCAAGATAAAATCTGTACTCTCGCTCAAGGCCGAGACACACAACTTCCCCACCACCGTCGAACCCTTCAACGGTGCTGCCACCGGCAGCGGCGGCGAGATCCGCGACCGTCTCGGCGGCGGCAAGGCAAGTCTGCCTCTGGCAGGTACGGCCGTCTACATGACCTCCTATCCCCGTTTCGACCGCGTCGACGATCCCACATGGCTCGGCGCCACCAAAGCGCGCCAGTGGCTCTACCACGACCCTGCCCGCATTCTGGTGAAGGCATCGAACGGCGCGTCGGACTTCGGCAATAAATTCGGCCAGCCCCTCATCTGCGGCTCGCTGCTCACCTTCGAGCACAGCGAAAAAGGCGCCACATGGGGCTACGACAAGGTGATAATGCTCGCCGGCGGCGTAGGCTTCGCTGCCGAACGCGATGCCATCAAGGGCGAACCCGAACCCGGTCAGGCCGTAGTGCTCGCCGGCGGCGACAACTACCGCATCGGCATGGGCGGCGGCGCCGTATCGAGCGTCGACACAGGCCGCTACGCCGGAGCCATCGAGCTCAACGCCGTGCAGCGCGCCAACCCCGAAATGCAGAAACGCGTGGCCAACCTCATCCGCGCACTCGCCGAAGGCCTCGAGAATCCCATCGTGTCTATCCACGACCACGGTGCAGGCGGCCATCTCAACGCTCTTTCCGAACTCATCGAAAGCACCGGCGGCTTCATCGACATCGACGCTCTGCCCGTGGGCGACCCCACCCTTTCCGACAAGGAAATCATAGGCAACGAGAGCCAGGAACGCATGGGCTTCGTCATAAATCCCGAAAACATAGCCATGGTCGAGCGCATAGCCGCCCGCGAGCGCGCCCCGATGTATGTGGTCGGCCGCACAACCGGCGACAAGCGCCTTTCGTTCGGCCGCAGCTCCGACGGCTCGCATGCCATCGACCTCGCCGTGGCCGACATGCTGGGCAACCCGCCCAAGACCGTTATCCGCGACACCACCGCCAAGCCCCATTTCGACGATGCCGCACCCGCTGCAGCCGAAATTCCCGCATACATCGAAGCAGTGCTCGGTCTCGACGCCGTTGCCTGCAAGGACTGGCTCACCAACAAGGTCGACCGCAGCGTTACAGGCCGTGTGGCCACCCAGCAGTGCGCAGGCCCGCTCCAGGTGCCCCTCAACGACTGCGGTGTGGTATCACTCGACTATCACGGCCATGCCGGCATAGCCACCTCCATAGGCCATGCGCCCCAGGCCGCTCTGGCCGACGTCGCCGCCGGCTCGCGTCTGGCCGTAGCCGAAGCCCTCACCAACATTGTAGGCGCCGATCTCAACGGCGGTCTCAAGGCCGTGTCGCTCAGCGCCAACTGGATGTGGCCCTGCAAGAATCCCGGCGAAGACGCCGCTCTCTACCGTGCCGTCGAAGCCTGCAGCGACTTCGTATGCCGCCTGGGCATCAACATCCCCACCGGCAAGGACAGCCTGTCGATGACGCAGAAATACCCCGACGGCACCAGCGTCAAGGCTCCCGGCACCGTCATTATCTCGGCAGCCGGCGAAGTCAGCGACATCCGCGCCACCGTATCGCCCGTGCTCAAGCGCACCTCGCGCTCGTCGCTCTACTATATCGACTTCAGCGGCAAACCGATGGAACTCGGCGGCAGCGCCCTCGCCCAGGCCATGGGCAAAGTGGGCAGCGTGACTCCCGATGTCGATGCCGACCACCTCATAGCCCACTTCGGCGCCGTGCAGCACCTCGTGCACGAAGGCTGGCTCGCCGCCATGCACGACGTAAGCGCCGGCGGTCTGGTGACCACTCTGCTCGAAATGTGCTTCGCCAACACCGGCGGCGGCATCAACTTCTACACCGACGGCTTCGCTGCCGTCCTCGGCCAGACCGACCTCGTGCGCATACTCTTCGCCGAGAATCCCGCTGTGGTAATCCAGGTAGAAGACCGCTTCAAGAACCGTGTGGAAGCTTACCTCGACAGCATCAATGCCGTCTACTTCCCCATCGGCGCCGTTGCCACCGAAAACGTGGTCAGCATATCGCACGACCAGCAGAATATCTTCGTATCCGTGCCCGCCATGCGCCGCGTGTGGTACGAACCCTCCTACCGCTTCGACTGCATGCAGACCGCCAAGGCATGCGCCGACGAGCGCCACGAAAACTTCGGCAAGCAGCCGCTCCGCTACGGCGTGCCCGCCGCTGTGCGCAAAGCCATGGGCACCAAGGCTCCGGCCACACCCCACAAGCCCTCGGGCATACGGGCCGCCATCATCCGCGAAAAAGGCGTGAACGGCGACCGTGAGATGGCCTACTCGCTCTACTGCGCCGGCTTCGATGTAAAGGACGTGCACATGACCGACCTCATGAGCGGCCGCGAGACACTCGACGACATCGACATGATAGTATTCTGCGGCGGTTTCTCCAACAGCGACGTTCTCGGTTCGGCCAAGGGTTGGGCGAGCGGCTTCCGCTGGAACGAGACAGCCCGCGAGGCCCTGCGCCGCTTCTACAGCCGCCCCGACACCCTCAGTCTGGGTGTATGCAACGGCTGCCAGCTCATGGTGGAACTCGGTCTCCTCTCCGGCGGTGCTCTCGGCAACGATATCCGCCCCGTGGAAATGCACCACAACCTGTCGCACAAATTCGAGTCGGAATTCGTGTCGATGAAGGTTGTCGACGACAGCAGCGTCATGTTCGGTCCGCTCAAAGGCCTCACCGCAGGCATCTGGGTGGCTCACGGCGAAGGCCGCTTCGTCACCACCAAGGCATTCCGGACATCGGGAGTACGCGTTGCAGCCCGCTACGCCTACCAGGGCTATCCCGGCAACCCCAACGGCTCGGAAGGCGCTGTGGCCGCCATGTGCTCGGCCGACGGACGCCACCTGGCACTGATGCCCCACCTGGAGCGTGCCATATTCCCCTGGCAGTGTGCATGGTGCCCCGACTGGATGCGCGAGCGTGCCGTCACCCCGTGGCTCCAGGCATTCACCAACGCATTCCGCTGGCTCAAGAAGGCAAAAAAGTGAACCCGCAGACCCCGGATTGCAAATTTTAACACTCGTAGAGGAGCCGTCGACGGCAAAACCTTTGCGAAAAATCTAAAAAACGCTAAATTTGCAGTCTTAACCCGCGTAAAAAACAAGAAACAACATAAAAACAAAATTATGAGTTTGAACATCATTGTGCTTGCCAAGCAGGTGCCCGACACCCGCAACGTAGGCAAAGATGCCATGAAGGAAGACGGCACCATCAACCGTGCCGCCCTCCCCGCAATCTTCAATCCCGAAGATCTCAACGCCCTCGAGCAGGCGCTCCGCCTCAAGGATGCCAATCCGGGCAGCACCGTCACCATGCTCACCATGGGCCTTCCCCGCGCCGCCGAGGTTATCCGCGAGGCCATCTACCGCGGCGCCGACAAAGGCATCGTTCTCACCGACCGTGCTCTCGGCGGTGCCGACACTCTGGCCACCTCGTACTCCCTGGCTCAGGCCGTGAAAAAGATAGGAAACTACGACCTCATTCTCGGCGGCCGTCAGGCCATCGACGGCGACACCGCCCAGGTAGGTCCTCAGATCGCTGAAAAACTTGGTCTCCCGCAGGTTACTTACGCCGAAGACATACTTTCGACCGATAACGGCAAGGTAGTGGTTCTCCGCCGCCTCGAGCATGGCGTCGAGACAGTATCGTGCCCCATGCCCTGCGTAGTGACCGTCAACGGCTCGGCTGCCGAATGCCGTCCCCGCAACGCCAAGCGCGTGATGAAGTACAAGCGTGCCGTATCGACCTCCGAGGCCACAAAACTCGGCGAAGCCGAAGCCGCAATCGTTGCAGCACATCCCGAGCTCACCATAGCCGAATGGGGTGCCGCATACGTCGACGCCGATCCCGAACAGATCGGTCTCGCCGGCTCGCCCACAAAGGTTAAAGCCATCGAAAACGTGGTATTCACCGCCAAGGAAAGCCGTCGCCTCGACAACGACGACGCCCAGATCGAAGAACTCGTCAAAGAACTCATCGCAAACCACACAATCGGTTAACGCCGCTTCAATCATTTATCACCATGTCAGACAAGAACAACCTTATAGTCTACTGCGAATACGACGAAGGCCGTGTTGCCGATGTAAGCCTCGAACTCCTCACCAAGGGCCGCCAGCTGGCCGACCGTCTGGGTGTGAAACTCGAAGCTCTCGTTATCGGCGACAAGCTCGAAGGCATCGAAAAGCAGATATTCCCCTACGGTGCCGACACCGTTTACAAGGTAGAAGATCCCCGTCTCTTCCCCTACACATCGAATCCCCACGCAGCCATCCTCATCAAGCTCTTCCGCGAAATCGAGCCTCAGATCTGCCTCATGGGCGCCACCTGCATCGGCCGCGACCTCGGTCCCCGCGTGAGCTCGTGCCTGCACAGCGGCCTCACCGCCGACTGCACATCGCTTGAGATCGGCGACCACAAGGATCCCAAGACCGGCAAGGAATACACCGATCTTCTCTATCAGATCCGTCCGGCCTTCGGCGGCAACATCGTTGCCACTATCGTCAACCCCGAATGCCGTCCCCAGATGGCCACCGTGCGCGAGGGTGTGATGAAGAAAGAAATCCTCGACGCCAACCACACCGGCAATGTCGTGGATCTCGACGCTAAGAAATATGTCGATGACGCCGAATTCGTAGTCGAAATCATCGACCGCCACATCGAGAAGTCGAAAGTCAACATCAAGAATTCGCCCATCATCGTTGCCGGCGGCTACGGTGTAGGCAGCAAGGAGAACTTCCAGCTCCTCTTCGACCTCGCCGACACCCTCGGCGCCGAGGTGGGCGCATCGCGTGCCGCTGTCGACGCAGGCTACATAGAGCACGAACGTCAGATCGGCCAGACCGGTGTGACAGTGCGTCCGAAACTCTACATCGCCTGCGGCATATCGGGTCAGATACAGCACATCGCCGGCATGCAGGAGAGCTCCATCATCATCTCCATCAACAACGACCCCAACGCACCCATCAACACCATCGCCGACTACGTGATTACCGGCGACATGGAAGAGGTCGTGCCCAAACTCATCAAGTACTATAAAAAGAACTCGAAATAATGGCTAATTTCTATACAGACAACGCCGTTCTCAAGCACCACCTGCACCATCCGCTGATGGAGAAAATCGTGGCGCTCCGCGAACGCGACTACACCGACGCCGAAAAGTACGACTACGCTCCCGTCGACTATGCCGACGCCATGGACAGCTATGAAAAAGTGCTCGAAATCGTGGGCGAAATCTGCGGCGGCCGCATAGCCGAAAATGCCGAAGACGTCGACCACCAGGGTGCTTCGTGCGCTAACGGTCGTGCTTTCTATGCCGACAAGACTGTCGAAAACCTCGACCTCTGCCGCAAGGCCGGTCTCATGGGCATGGCAATGCCCCGCCGTTTCGGCGGTCTCAACATGCCTATCACTCCCTATATCATGGCAGCCGAAATCGTCAGCCGCGCCGACACCGGTTTCGAAAACCTCTGGGGCCTTCAGGACTGCGCCGAAACTCTCTATGAATTCGGCAGCGAGGAGCAGCGCGCCAAGTACATTCCCCGCGTATGCGACGGCGAAACCATGTCGATGGACCTCACCGAGCCCGATGCCGGTTCCGACCTCCAGAGCGTAATGCTCAAGGCCACACAGAAGGAAGACGGCACATGGGTGCTCAACGGCGTCAAGCGCTTCATCACCAATGGCGACAGCGACATCCACCTGGTGCTCGCCCGCTCCGAGGACGGCACCAAGGACGGCCGCGGCCTCTCGATGTTCATCTACGACAAGCGCAACGGCGGTGTAACCGTGCGCCGCATCGAGAACAAGATGGGTATCAAGGGCTCGCCCACATGCGAGCTCGTGTACAAAAACGCTCCCGCCGAGCTTTGCGGCAGCCGCCGCATGGGCCTCATCAAGTATGTGATGGCCCTTATGAACGGCGCCCGCCTCGGCATCGCCGCACAGAGCGTGGGTGTGAGTGAAATCGCTTACCGCGAAGCTCACCAGTACGCTATGGAACGCCGCCAGTTCGGCAAGGCAATCATCGAATTCCCCGCCGTGGCCGAAATGCTCGCCATAATGAACGCCAAGCTTCAGGCTTCGCGTTCGCTGCTCTACGAGACCGCACGTTTCGTCGACATGTACAAGCTCTACGAGGACATCGCCCGCGAACGCTCGCTCACTCCCGACGAACGCGCCGAAATGAAGCACTACAGCCGTCTGGCCGACGCCCTCACACCGCTTGCAAAGGGCATGGGCAGCGAATACTGCAACCAGAACGCCTACGACTGCATCCAGATCCACGGCGGTTCGGGCTTCATGAAGGACTATGCCTGCGAACGCATCTACCGCGACGCCCGCATCACATCGATCTACGAAGGCACAACCCAGCTCCAGGTAGTGGCTGCCATCCGCCACGTCACCACCGGCACATACAAGGCTCTTATCGACAGCTATGTAGCCGAAGGCATCCCCGCCGAATTCCAGGCTCAGGCCGACGTTCTGGCCAAGCTCACCGCCGAGTATGAAGCCGCTGTGGCCAAGGTGACAGCCGTCGGCGACAACAAATACCTCGACTTCATGGCACGCCGCCTCGTCGAGATGGCCGGCGACATCATCATGTCGTACCTGCTGCTCAAAGACGCCAAGAACGACAAATCGTTCGCCGATGTAGCCACCGTCTACACCAAATTCGCCCAGGCCGAAGTTGCCCGCCACATCGAATTCATCAACGCATTCGATCCCGCCCAGCTCGCCGCCTACGGCGTCAACTGATAAAAGCACTCAGGGCCTTTCGGGCCCTCACAAAAGCCTGCGACACTATGCCGCAGGCTTTTTTTGTGCGCGGTCCGGATGCCGAAAGCAGAATTGTGCAAGACTCCGGCAGAATTGTGTAAGGCGGCAGCGGCGGCGAGTGTGTAATTTTGCAACATGGAACTACAGAATTTAGCACACGCCTTTCTGGCTATACTCAACGGCATGTCGCCGTATATACTGCTCGGCTTTTTTGTCGCAGGCCTTCTGCATGCATTCGTCCGTCCGTCGGCCATGAGCCGACACCTTGGCGGCCGCGGCACATGGCCTGTGGTCAAGGCGGCTCTTTTCGGCATTCCCCTGCCCCTGTGTTCGTGCGGAGTGCTGCCGGCGGCCGTGTCGCTCTACCGGCGCGGCGCGTCGAAAGGAGCCACCACATCGTTTCTCATAGCCACACCTCAGACCGGGGTCGACTCCATCGCGGCCACTTACTCGCTGCTGGGCCTTCCTTTCGCCATCATCCGACCGGTGGCAGCCCTTTTCGGCTCCGTTGCCGGCGGTATCGCCGCCGACCGCTGCGATAAAAAGATCGACGCGGCGCCGACAGTGGCAATAAACACCGACGACGAACTGCCACGCGGCTTTGCGGCCAAATGCGCCGACGCTCTTCGCTACGGATTCGTCGACATGGTCGCATCCGTTGGCAAATGGCTTGTAATCGGTCTGGTGGTGGCGGCTCTCATCACCGTCTTCGTGCCCGACAGCTTTTTCACCTCGCTCAGCCGCTATCCGCTGCTGGCCATGATAGCTGTGGTGATAGTGGCGGTGCCGATGTATATCTGCGCCACCGGCTCGATACCCGTGGCTCTGTCGCTCATGCTCAAGGGCCTTTCGCCGGGCATAGCGTTCGTCATGCTCATGGCGGGTCCGGCAGCCAATTTCGCCTCCATAATTCTGCTTGGCAAAACCTACGGCAAACGCACCACAGCGATATACGTGACTTCGGTAGTGATAACGGCCATCCTCTTCGGCCTGGCCATCGATATGCTGCTTCCGGCGTCGTGGTTTGTACCTCCAATCACGGGTGCAGGCGAGGCCTGCCACCACGCACCCGCGGTATTCGACACCATATGCTCGGCACTCCTGGTGGGACTGCTTGCATACACAGCGATATTCCGCCGCCACACGCATAATCATTCACACAATATACCCACAGAAATGAAAAAGACTTATAAAATCACCGGCATGGCCTGCCCGCACTGCAGCGCCAATGTAGAAAAGACCATACGCGCCATCGACGGTGTCGAGGATGTGACCGTAGACCTCTCCGGAGGCACTGCCGAAGTAGTCGGCGACGTCCCCGCACCTGTAATAGCCGAGGCCGTCCGCCTGGCCGGCTACGAGTGTACAGAAATGGCACACGAGTGAACAGAATTCCGGTTGCCCATGTAACCGGAATTTCGTATTTTTGTCGGAAATATTTGTAAAAAATGAAGATAATAAATATAAGCGCATTTATTCTTGCACTGGCCCTCTGCGGATGTCACAACGGCAGCGACGACCGTATAGTACACGAACACAATCACGCCAACGAGGAGCATGCCAGTCATGACGAACATGAGGCCCACGACCACGAAAGCGAAGGCAGCGAGGAAGGCAAGCACGCCGACGAAATACAGCTGCACGACGAAGTGGCCGAGCGTTTCGGCGTGCGGTTCGACACCATCCGTCCCGGCAGTTTCCACGAAGTGGTCCGCGTGAGCGGGCGCGCCGATGCATCGGTGTCGAGCGCCGGCGTCGTTTCGGCGCCTATTGCGGGCATTGTACACTTTACAAAAGGAATTGAGGCCTGCAGCCATGTGCGCCGCGGATCGCTCATCGCCACCATCGATGCCGCCTCGACTGTCGGCGGCGATGCCAATGCGGCCGCGAAGGCTGTTCTCGACGCCGCCAAGCGCGAACTCGACCGCCTCAAGCCCCTCTATGAAGAGCGTCTTGTCACCGCGACCGAATACAATGCCGCCCTCGCTGCCTACGAACAGGCCAAAGCCGCCTACAGCCCCCGGGCCAACGGCGGCCGAGCTCTCGCACCCATCGCCGGATGTGTGAGCACACTCAATGTGGCCGAAGGCCAGTATGTAGAGGCCGGCGAGGCTATAGCCACAATAACATCCGACGAAGAACTTACTCTGCGAGTGGAGCTGCCGCGCCGCTTCCTGCCGATGGCTTCATCTTTTACCGAAGCCATTATCGAGCAGCCTTACGGCGAAGTGCTCCGCATACCGCTCAAGAGCATGCACTCTCCTGTCGGCCCGTCGGGCTCGGCATCGGCTTTCGTACCCATGTTCTTCACCATATCGCATGAACACGGACTCACGCCGGGTGCCACTTTCACCGCTTACCTCACCGGCAGTCCCCGCGAAGGGGTGATAACACTGCCTCTGTCGGGCATCTCCGAGCAGCAGGGCAATTACTTCGTATACGAGCGCGTGCACCCCGAGGCCTACACCAAGCGCCGTGTGGAACTCGGCACATCCGACGGCGAGCGCGTTGAGATACTCCGCGGACTCGAACAGGGTGCCGTCGTGGTGAGCGAGGGGGCCACAGCCGTACGCCTTGCCGAGACAGGCTCCGCCATACCCGAAGGACATTCCCATAACCACTAATACCGCGGTGATATGCTGAACAGGATAATACGCCTCTCGCTCGACAACCGCATGGCGGTGCTGATAATATCGGCACTGATACTCGTAGCAGGAACGCTGACTCTCACGCGCATGGAGGTGGATATATTCCCCGACCTTAACGCGCCGACAGTCGTGGTAATGACCGAAGCGCCCGGTCTGGCGCCCGAAGAAGTGGAGACAGTGGTAACATACCCTGTCGAGACAGCCGTCAACGGCTCGACCGGCGTGCGCCGCGTGCGCTCCACGTCGACTACCGGTTTCTCGGTGGTATGGGTAGAATTCGACTGGGGCACCGACATATACCGCGCCCGCCAGATTGTGGGCGAACGCCTCGACGAAGCCGCCGACGCGCTTCCCCCGGGCGTCGGCAAGCCCATGATGGGTCCGCAGTCGTCGATTCTCGGCGAAATAATGATCATAGGCCTTACATCGGACAGCACTTCGATGCTCGAACTGCGCCGCATAGCTGAAAAGACCATCCGACCGCGTCTGCTGGCCCTCGGAGGTGTGTCGCAGGTGAGCGTTATCGGCGGCGACGCGCCGGAATACCGCATAAACCTCGACCCCGAGATGATGAAGCTCTATAACGTGAGCCTCGACGATGTGCTGTCGGCAACCGAGGGCTTCAACGCCAATGCCGGAGGCGGCGTGCTCTACGACTACGGCAATGAATACATAGTAAAGGCCCAGCTCAACACCACGCGCCCCGACAAACTGGGCGCCGCCGTGGTGCGTGCCGATGCCGACGGCTCGGTAGTGACCATCGCCGACATAGCCACCGTCGACATAGGTCCGCGCACGCCGCGCATAGGCGTGGCGTCGGTAGAAGCTCATCCTGCGGTGATAATCACCGTCACCAAGCAGCCAGGCGCCGGCACCATCGGTCTCACCGAGGCCATTGACGCCAGTCTGGCTGACCTCAAACCCACTCTGCCGCACGACATCAGCATATCGACCGATATTTTCCGCCAGTCGGAATTCATATCCAACTCCATATCGAATCTTCAGCGGACACTACTCGAAGGCGCTTTCTTCGTGGTGATAGTGCTCTTTTTCTTCCTGATGAATCTGCGCACCACCCTCATATCGATAGTGGCGCTTCCGCTGTCCATCATCATCACCGTGCTGATACTTAACGCCATGGGCTATACCGTCAACACCATGAGCCTCGGCGGTATCGCCATCGCCATAGGCTGCCTTGTGGACGACGCCATAGTCGATGTGGAGAATGTGTACAAACGCATCCGCGAAAACGCGGCTCTGGCGCCCGGAGAGCGCCGGCCGCTGCTCAAGGTAGTCTTCGATGCATCGGCCGAGGTGCGCATGCCAATCTTCAACTCCACACTTATCATTGCGGCCGCCTTCGTGCCTCTGTTCTTCCTCACCGGTATGGAAGGCCGCATGCTCAAACCACTCGGAGTGTCGTTCCTTGTGGCACTGGCAGCCTCCACCATCGTGGCGCTCACGCTCACGCCCGTGCTGTGCAGCTATCTGCTCGGAAGCACTAAAGACAACTCGAAACTCAGCCGCGAACCCCGCGTGACAGCCGCTCTGCGCCGGGCCTACTCGCGCTCGCTCGAAAGCGCGCTCCGGCACAAGAAAGCCCTGCTCATCGGCACCGGCGTGCTCTTTGTGGCGGCCGTGGCGCTGTCGTTCACGCTTGGCCGCGGCTTCCTGCCGCCATTCAACGAAGGCTCGTTCACTATCAATGTATCGACTCTGCCCGGCATATCGCTTGAGGAAAGCGACAAGATAGGCCGCGAGGCCGAACACATAATCCTGGAGACCCCCGAGGTGCTGACGGTAGCCCGCAAGACCGGCCGCGCCGAGCTCGACGAGCACTCCCTCGGCGTCAATGTGTCGGAAATCGAGGCCCCCTACCGCCTGAGCGACCGCGGCCGCGGCGTTGTGGCCCGCGACCTCCGCGCGCGTCTGGGCGAGATACCCGGCGCCGTCATTGAGATCGGACAGCCCATATCGCACCGCATCGACGCCATGCTCTCGGGCTCGCAGGCACAGATAGCCGTAAAGATATTCGGCAGCGACCTCGAACGCCTGTTCAACATCGGCCGCCAGGTGAAAGAAGCCGCCGAAAGCGTGCCGGGCCTGGTGGATATAAACATAGAACAGCAGACCGAGCGTCCGCAGCTGCTGATACGTCCCCGCCGCGACGCGCTGGCACTGCACGGCATCCGTCTGGGCGACTTCGGCAAAGCCATAGAGACGGCCATGGGCGGCACGGTGGTGGCTCAGGTCTACGAAGACGGCTTTGCCTACGATGTGGCGGTGATAGCCGCCGACGGCCACCGCGACAGGCTCGACAAGATCGGGCGTCTGACCCTCGACGGCGTGCGCGGCAAAGTGGCGCTGGCCGAAGTAGCCGACATCATATCGACCACAGGCCCCAATACTGTTAACCGCGAAAACGTGAAACGCCGTCTTTTAGTGTCGGCCAATGTCGACGGCGGCGACCTGAGCGGAGCCGTCGAAAAACTGCGTAAAAAAATCGAAGAAACCGTAGAACTCCCCGAAAACTACTATATCACCTACGGCGGCCAGTTCGAAAACGAACAGGCGGCCTCGCGCACACTCATGTGGACCTCGCTCGGTGCCCTCCTCATCATCTTCATGCTGCTCTACGGCGAATTCAAGAACGCCGCCCAGGCCGCTGTGATACTGGTGAACATGCCTCTGGCGCTGATAGGCGGAGTATTCATGCTCGCCATTACCGGCGGCGAGCTCAACATACCGGCCATCATAGGCTTCATATCGCTCATGGGCATAAGCACGCGCAACGGCATGCTGCTCATCACCCGATACAACCACCTCAAAGAGGCAGGCGAAGGGTTGGCCGAGCGCATAGCCCACGGCTCGTCCGACCGCCTGCTGCCTATCATCATGACAGCACTCACGTCGGCCCTGGCGCTGATACCTCTGGCCATCAACGGCTCGGCTGCCGGCAACGAAATCCAGGCCCCCATGGCCGTGGTGATACTCGGCGGCCTCATCAGTTCGACGGCCCTCAACATCTATGTAGTACCCTCACTTTACCAAATTCTAAACCGAAATAAAAACTGACCGATGAAAAAACACATGATCGCGGCACTGCTGCTGCCGCTTGCGGCGGCTGCTTCGGGAGCGCCGTCATATTCTGCCATACGCCAGGGCTTCACCACACCATCCGATTCTGTTCAGACCTCAGTGTACTGGTACTGGGTCGGCGGCAACATAAGCGCCGACGGTGTCCGCAAGGACCTTCAGGGCATGAAAAAAGCAGGCATCAACCGCGCATTCATCGGCAATGTCGATATAGGCGAAATGAAAACACCTTTCGAAAAGGTAAAACTTTTCAGCGACGAATGGTGGAATATAGTACACACAGCTCTCAAAACAGCAACTGAACTCGACATCGAAATAGGCATGTTCAACTGCCCCGGCTGGAGCCAGGCAGGCGGTCCATGGATAGAGGCCGGACAGGCCATGCGCTATCTCGACAATGTGAAAGCCAATGTCGAAGGCGGCAAGACCGTATCGGTGGTGCTTCCGGCACCGTCGGCCGATTTTCAGGATGTGCGGGTGCTCGCCTACCCCGCACCGGCTGAGGCTCCGGCTAATCTCAGCGTGAGCGGCAGCGGATTCACCGGCAACGCCTCCGGAGCCGCCGACGGCGACATCGACACCGAAGTGATATTCGACGGCTCGGGCAATGCCGTTTTCGACCTCACAGCGCCATCCGATATTACAGTGCGCAGCTTCGAAATCGCTCCCGCCTACCGGCCCATACGCGCCGAAGCCGAGCTGTCGGTGAAAGAAGGCGGCAAATACCGCACCCTGGCCACATTCACTATCGACCGCAGCAATCCCAATGTCGAAGTCGGCTGGATGCCCTATGCGCCTGTCGCCATGAGTGTGCCCACGACCGTAGGACGCGAGTTCCGCCTCACCGTCAGCGGTGCGGGCAAGGACACCGGCATCAAGGAGGTCAGCCTGTCGGCGGTTCCCCGCGTTGAACGCTACCCCGAGAAGACCCTGGCCAAGATGTTCCAGTCGCCACTGCCCTACTGGCATGAATACCAGTGGCGCGAACAGCCCGAGGCCTACGACCTCCCCGGCGTGGTGAAACCGGCCGAAGTACTCGACATAACATCGTGTCTGCACGGCGACACGCTGCGCTGGAACGCACCGGCCGGACACTGGACAGTGATGCGCACAGGCATGCGCCCGACAGGCATCACCAACGGCCCCGCAGCCCCCGAAGGCACCGGCATGGAGGTGGACAAACTGACATCGGCATACCTGCAGCATCATTTCGATTCATTTATCGGCGAAATACAGCGCCGCGTTCCCGCCGAAGACCGCAAGACATTCCGTGTGGTAGTAGCCGACAGCTATGAGAAAGGTGGCCAGAACTTCAGCGACACATTCCTCGACGACTTCAAGGCCCGCTACGGCTACGACGCTCTCCCCTACCTTCCTGTATACGACGGTACCGTTGTGAGCAGCCGCGATCTTTCCGACCGCTTCCTGTGGGATATGCGCCGTTTCGTGGCCGACCGTCTGGCCTACTCCCATATCGGCGCCCTGCGCGACACTGCACATAAGCACGGTCTTACACTTTGGCTCGAGAATTACGGCCACTGGGGCTTTCCCGGCGAATTCCTGCAGTACGGCGGCCAGTCCGACGAGGTATCAGGCGAATTCTGGAGCGAAGGCACCCTCGGCGACATCGAGAACCGCGCGGCCTCGTCGTGCGCCCACATCTACGGCAAGACCAAGGTATCGGCCGAATCATATACAGCGGCCGGTAACGACTTTGGCCGTTATCCGGCCGTGATGAAGCCCCGCGGCGACCGTTTCTTCGCCGAAGGCATCAATAACACCCTCCTGCATGTGGACATATCGCAGCCTACCGACAAAAAACCGGGCATGAACGCATGGTTCGGCAACGAATTCAACCGCAACAACACCTGGTACAGCCAGATCGACCTCTTCACACAGTATCTCAAACGCTGCAACTACATGCTGCAGCAGGGTCTCAACGTAGCCGACGTGGCCTACTTCATCGGTGAGGACGCTCCGAAAATGACCGGTGTGGCCGACCCCGCACTTCCCCGAGGCTATCAGTTCGACTATATCAACGGCGAGGTAATCCGCGACCGCATGAGCATACGCGACGGCCTGTGGACACTGCCTCACGGCACCCAGTACCGCATCCTTGTGCTGCCCAAACTCGAGACCATGCGTCCCGAACTGCTCGAACGCATCAAGGCTCTCGTGGCCGAAGGAGGCGTAATCCTCGGCCCGGCGCCCCGCCGCTCGCCCAGTATGGAGAACTATCCCGAGGCCGACGCCAAAGTCAGCTCAATGGCCGCTGAACTGTGGCAGGGTGTCGACGGCGTCAGCACCAAGGCCGCCCGCTACGGCAAAGGCACCGTACTCAGCGGCATGGATATGACCGAAGCACTGGCATACATAGGCTGCGGACCCGACTTCCGCACCGACAAGGACGTGCATGTGGACTACGGCCACCGCGCCGCCGGCGATGCGGAGATATACTTCATCGCCAATCAAAGCCCCGAAACGATCGACTTCAACGGCATATTCCGCGTGTCGGGCCTCACACCCGAGTTCTGGAACGCCGCCGACGGCAGCGTCCGCACACTGCCTCAGTACAGCACCGACGGCACCAACACCACCGTACCGCTCGTACTCGAGCCCTACGAAAGCGCCTTTGTAGTCTTCGGCAAGAATGCGCCTGTAGCCTCGCAGAAAGCCAACTTCCCGGCTCCCGAAAACACAGTAGCACTCGACGGCACCTGGCAGCTGAGCTTCCAGGAAGGCTACCGCGGGCCGGCCAAGCCTGTCAAAGTAAAAGAAATCAAGGACCTCAGCAAGTGGGACGACGACAACGTGCGCCACTTCTCGGGAACCGTCGACTACGAGACCACTTTCAAACTCAAAAATCTGAAAGAGGGCGAACACATCTACCTCAACACCGGCGAAGTCGGCGTCATGGCCAAGGTATATATCAACGGCCACTATGCAGGCGGTGTGTGGACCGCTCCCTACCGTGTGGATATCACCGATTTTGTCAAAAAAGGCAAGAACGACCTCCGCATCGAGGTGGTCAACACATGGGTGAACCGTCTTATCGGCGACAGCCGCCTTCCCGAGGCAGAGCGTCCTACATGGACATTCAACAATCCGTGGCGTCCCGACTCGCAGCTTCAGGCCTCGGGTCTTCTCCGCACACCGGTACTCGAAATGGTAACATACTGATAAATATCCAATAGAAATGCGAAAATTTGCTTTTATCGGTCTTATATTTGCGCTGCCGGCGCTGGCACAGACAGCTTTCGACAGCGCCGTGCAAAGCATTGTCGAAAACAATGCCGAACTGCATGCGGCCCGGAGCCGCTATCTGGGGGAAACAGAGGCCGGAAAAGCCGAAAATCTGCTGCAGGGTCCCGAGGCCGAATTCGAATATAAATTCGGTCCTCGCGACGCCGGCAACCGCTGGGGCGTCTCTGTGAGCCAGGGCTTCGACTGGCCCGGACTCTATGGAGCACGCCGCAAAGAAAACCGCTATAAAGCCGACGCTTTCCGACAGCTCTATATGGCAGAGCGTACCGCCGTGACCCTTCAGGCCCGCACTCTCCTGCTCGACTACGTGCAGGCCAGGCGCGATGTCGTGCTGCTCACCGAGGCCGAGAACAACCTTCGGCAGCTCAACGACTATCTCACCAAAGCCTACGAGCACGAGAGCACCACGATTCTGGTAATCAAGAAAACGCGGCGCGAGCTTTTCAACATCTCAGGGCGCCGAGCCGATGCCGAGGCTGCCGTAGTGCGCATTGTGGAGAACCTCAAGGCCATGGGCGACGGCAATATCGATCTGAGCGCTGTCGCAGCCTTCCCCGATATGCCCCTGCGCCCCTACGAAGACTATCATGTGAACATGATGTTATACGATAACACTCTCGCGGCCAAAAACAGTCTTGTCGACGCAGGCAATGCCTCGGTAGGCGTGAACCGCGCCGGGCGCATGCCCTCGTTCTCGGTGGGCTATGTCCACGATTTCGAAGACAACACGCATTTCAACGGCTTCAGCATCGGTATCGGCCTACCCTCCTGGGGCAAAAACCATGGAGCATCGGCCGCCAAAGCCAACGCCCTTGCGGCGCTCTTCGAAAAGGAAGACTACCAGCAGGGACTGGAAGCCGGTCTGGCCGCCGACTGGCACGAAGCATCGGAACTTGCCCTACGCCTCACACCGGTAAAAGAAGAATTCGCCACCGACAACTATCTGGAGCTTCTCTCCAAATCGTTCTACGGCGGGCAGCTCACAGTCTTCGAGTATCTGCGCGAAATCAACGAGTACATCGACTTCCGTATCACCCTCACCGAGCTCGAGCACCGCTACACCACCGTGGTGGCACGTCTCGACCGCTATAACTATTCAATCTCCGAATGATAGAAATCGCACGATACGACCGTACCTGCGCCTCCGCATGGGATGCCGCCGTCGAAGCCTCGCGAAACGGCACTTTCCTGCACCGGCGCGCCTACATGGACTATCATGCCGACCGCTTCACCGATTTCTCGCTGATAGCCTTCGGACGGTCGGGGCACATCGTGGCCGTGCTTCCGGCCGACGTGTCGGGAAGCACGCTCCGCTCGCATGCCGGCCTTACCTACGGCGGCTGGCTGATGAGCGACAGAGCCGACATGAACACAATGATGGAAGTATGGGCCGCATCGCGCGAGTTTGCCACGGCACAGGGCATCGACACACTCATCTACAAACCAGTGCCGCATATCTTCCACCGCTATCCGGCCGAAGAGGACCTCTACGCGCTCTTCCGCGACGGTGCCGCGACCGAGAGCGTGCAGGTATCGTCGGCGATAGATCTGAGCCGCCCGCTGCCTTTCGACCAAAATGCGCGGCGCGGCACGGCAAAAGCCCACAAAGCCGGGCTTACGGTGGCCGAAAGCACAGACTATGCCTCGTTCTGGCACATCCTCGGCGAGGTGCTGGCCGAACGGCACTCCACCGCTCCCGTCCACAGTCTTGCCGAGATAGAACTTCTGGCCGGAAGATTTCCTGAAAATATAAAACTTTACGGCGTCTTCGCCGGCGACCTGATGATAGGCGGAACCGTTCTTTATATCACGCCGGAGGTGGCGCATGCACAGTACATAGCCTCCGACGGCGACGGCCGTTCGTCGGGCGCGCTGGCGCTGCTGTTCGGCACTCTGATTGAAAAATTCGCGGGCCGGATGCGCTACTTCGACTTCGGCACCTCCAACGAGGACTGCGGCCTGGTGCTCAATGCGGGCCTGGTGAGACAGAAATGCGGCTTCGGCGCCCGCGCCGTAGCATTTTATACATACAAAGTATCATGGCGATAATCGATTATAAAGACGTGGAAATACTGCGCAACGAGCATGTGGCTCTGCGCGGAGTGAATCTCAGGGTAGAAAAAGGCGAATTCGTGTATCTGCTCGGAAAAGTGGGCAGCGGCAAGACATCGCTCATGAAATCGATGTATGCCGAGGTGCCGGTGAACCAAGGAGAAGCACATGTGCTCGACTATGACCTCGGCACCATCGACAGGTCGGAGATACCCTATCTGCGCCGCAAGATAGGAATAGTATTCCAGGACTTTCAGCTGCTGACCGACCGCACCGCCTACGCCAATCTCGACTTCGTGCTCCGGGCCACCGGATGGAGCGACGCCGGCGAGCGCAAGCAGCGCATAGAGCAGGTTCTCGACGCCGTTGGCATGACAGCGAAGGCCTACAACATGCCTCATCAGCTGTCGGGCGGCGAGCAACAGCGCATCGTCATGGCCCGCGCGCTTCTCAACGAGCCGGCGCTGATAATAGCCGACGAACCCACCGGCAACCTCGACCCCGAGACAGCCGAACAGGTGATGGACCTCCTGTACCGCGTGTCGCGCAGCAACGGCCGCACCGTCATAGTGGCCACCCACAACACCGCCTTTCCGCGACTTTTCCCCGGCAGAATACTGCGCTGCGCCGACAAAAAACTTCTCGAGTAAGAGGTCGTTTTATGACATATGTGAATTCACTTTGGAACTACCTCTAAACCTTGTAGGCCCCCCAGGTGTTTTATAAGCAGAAAATCGAAATACTAATATAAAACTACAATAATTATGAGCGATTTTGAACAGCTTATCCAGGAAAACAAACCGACACTGGTCGACTTCTTCGCCACATGGTGCGGCCCCTGCCGCATGCAGGCTCCTATCCTTGAAGATGTGAAGCAGCGCGTAGGCGACAAGGCCAATATCATAAAAGTCGATATCGACAAGAATCAGGAACTGGCAGCCCGCTACGGCGTGCGCTCCGTGCCGACTCTTATCATGTTCAAGAACGGCGAAGCCGTGTGGCGCACCGTAGGTGTGCAGCAGGCCGAGCTCCTCGAACAGAAAATAAAAGATCATCAGGAAACCAAATCGGACGAATTCTGACGTCCGCAAAAAAATCTCTCCACATCATGACTACAGACACTACAACAGACACAAAACTCCAGCAATATCTCGCCGAAAGCAAACCGACACTCGTGGAATTCTATAATCCCGAAAAGGAATGCTGCCAGGCCATGACCCACGTATTCGACGAACTCCGCAAACGCATAGGCGACCGCGCCAACATAGTCCAGATCAACGGCCGTGAAAGCGAAGACCTCATGAAAGAATACAAAATCGACACCTATCCGACCTATATTCTCTTCAAAGACGGCCAGGAAGCATGGCGCGACAGCGGCCGCAAGCCCGTACAGGAACTGGAGCATATGGTACGCAGTTTCATCTGATACCTTACCCTAAAAACCGCGCAGTCCGGCTATCTGTCCCGCGAACGACAGAAACGCCAACTGCGCGGTTTCTTATGTCTTTAAGACTCTTTTTTATCGGCGAAAGAGGCGGATTTCGCCTTTAATTTCTTAAATTTGCACATAAATTACATCTTACAACACAGACCATGCTAAAAGGTATCATTGCAATCACCGGCAAACCCGGTCTATACAAGCTGCTTAGCCGCGGCAAGAACAATCTTATCGTCGAAAACCTTACTACCGGCAAGCGCACCCCGACATATCCCCACGAAAAAGTGGTGTCGATACCCGACATCTCCATATACACCGAAGGCGGCGACACACCTCTGACCGAAGTGTTCGAGAAAGTATACACCGCTACCGAAGGCAAGCCCGTCGATCTCAAGCAGTTCGCCACGCCCGACGCTCTGCGCGAATATTTCGGCACCATCCTTCCCGACTTCGACCGCGAGCGCGTGTACACCACCGACATCCGCAAGCTCTTCTCGTGGTACAATATCCTCATCGCAGCCGGCGTGACCGACTTCAAGAACAAGGAAATTGCCGAAGACGAAGCCGCTGAGGCAGCCGAAGCCGAAGACGAAGCCGCGACAAAATAATAATCTACCTATCACAGAGGGGACAGACCGCAGCCAGTCGCGGTCCGCTCCCCTCTTTAAATTCTGCCATGAAATCACGTTTCTTCCTGTATCTTCTTCTACTGTTATTGTGCCCGGCATCTCTGTCCGCTAAAAAAACGGCGAAAGACACAAAAAAATACGATGTCGCCGCATTCCTGTATCCGGCATACGCTTCCGATGATCCCCGCTTGCGTCCCTTCTGGCCGATGGGCATAGGCGAATGGGAGACCGTAATGACCGTAGGCGACCGCTACCCCGGCCACTACTGGAACCGCAAGCCCCTGTGGGGATATATCAACGAAGCCGATCCGTCGGTTATGGAGATGGAAATCGAGCAGGCCACATCACACGGAATAAACGTGTTTATCTTCGACTGGTACTGGTTCGACGGCCGCCCGTTCATGGAAACGACCCTCGACAACGGCTTCCTCAAGGCGCGCAACAACGACAAGATGAAATTCTACCTCATGTGGGCCAACCACGATGTCCTCAATCTGTGGGACACTCGGCTTGCGCGCTACAACGAGGACAATGTGATATGGACCGGACGCGTCGACCGCGAGGAATTCGAGAAAATATGCCGCCGCAATATCGAGAAATATTTCAAGCACCCGGGCTACTATAAAATCGACGGCAAGCCGGTGTTCATGATCTACGACATACCCCAGCTCATTGCCGGACTGGGCGGTGTCGAGGAAACCGCCGACGCCCTGCGGTGGTTTACCGAAGAGACCAAGCGTGCCGGCTTTCCGGGTCTCGACCTGCAGATAACCATGTGGTCGATCAACCTCAACTACAGCGGTCTCGATGCCGGCAAAACAGGCAACCCGAGCGATGATTTCGTAAAAAAACTCGGCTTTACCAGTGGCACCCACTATCAGTTCGTGCACTTTACCGACGTGAACGACGACTACGAAAACATACTTGGCCGCGTAGAAGCCGAGTGGAACCGCATCGACAATACCTATTCCTTCCCCTACTACCCCCATATCAGCGTGGGATGGGACAACAGCCCCCGCACACAGCACAGCGCCGTGGTCCGCAACAACACCCCCGAGAACTTCGAGAAAGGACTCCTCAAAGCCAAGGCCTATGCCGACGCCCATCCCGACCAGGCACCGCTTATAACCATCAACAGCTGGAACGAATGGACCGAAACGAGCTTCCTGCAGCCCTGTAACCTCTATGGCTACGGGTATCTCGACGCCGTGAAGCGAGTGTTCGGCCCGGCAGAATAACCTTAACCGATATTACACAATTATTCTATAAAACGACTATGAAAAAAGCCATATTCTCACTGATCATTCTCGCCGCAAGCGCATCGGCCATTCAGGCGGCGGTGGTAAGCGGCCGCATCACTTCCCAAGGCAAGGGGGTGGCGGGAGTACCGGTGTCCGACGGCTATTCCATTGCCGTCACCGATGGCAAGGGCCATTACAGCCTCGACACTGACAAGAAACTCGGCTACGTATTCTACACCCTTCCGTCGGGATACGAGCCATCGCGCGGCAAAGCCGCATGCGAGCCCGGCATATGGGCACATCTCGACACCGCATCGCCCGACAAGGCCGAGACCCACGATTTCGAGATATATCCGGTCGACAACAGGCAGTTCGACCTTGTGGTCGTGACCGACATCCATCTTGCCGACCGCGCCGACGACCTCGAGCAGTTCCGCAACGGATTCATGCCCCGCATACGGAACTTTGTAGCCGACTCGAAAGTGCCTGTCTACACCGTGGCTCTGGGCGACCTCAGCTGGGACCGCTACTGGTATACCAACGGTTTCGGGCCGGCCGAATTTGCCGCCACGCTGCGCGATGTCGACTATCCAACTCTTTTCTTCCCCGTCACCGGCAACCACGACAACGACCCGTCGGTGCCCGAGGGCGCTGCCACCGACTATCTTTCGTCGGCGCCGTTCAGAAAGGAGCTTGCACCGTCGTACTACTCGTTCAATCTCGGCGATGCCCATGTGGTGGTGCTCGACGATATCGTGTATAAAAACGAATATTCGCCCAAGAAGAAATATGCCAAAGGCGTCGTGGGCAACCGCAACTACGACGGCGCTCTCACCGAAGAGCAGTTCGACTGGCTGCGCCGCGATCTTGAACTGGTAGCCGACAAAAGCCGGCCGCTCATCATCTGCACCCACATACCGATGTGGCGCCTGACCTTCGACGGAAAATTCACCACCTATCCCGGTCAGGGAAAAGACGGCGAAGGCTCGCTCAGGTTCGCCGAAATGGTGAAAGACTTCGACAACGTGCGCATACTCACCGGCCACACCCACTTCAACTACCACGCGATAGCGCCCGATTATCCGAATATCCACGAAGACAATGTATCGTCGCTGTGCTGCAACTTCTGGAACACCAAGGCACTCGCCGGCCGCGACATCTGCTCCGACGGCTCCCCGGCAGCCTTCAAGGTCTACACCTTCGACGGCAAAGACTTTACCTCGCGCATGGAGGGCGTGGCCGAATGCGACCGCAAGCCGTTCCGTGTCTACGACCTCAATACCGTCAAAAAGACATATGCCACCGACCCTGCATATGCAAAATATCTGGAGCAGCACCCGGCACGTACCGACTACTCGAAGTTCGATGACAATATGGTGATGGTGAACGTTTTCAACTACGAACCGGCCGGCGTCATTACCATCAGCGAAGCCGGCAGGCCCCTGGAAGTGACACGTATCACCGCCGACGATCCTCTTGTAGTAGCCGCCTACCCCATACCCATTCTCCTTCAAACAGGGAAAGCTCCCGGCGGCGATGCCGTGCGTGTGACAAACCACCTGTTCACGGCCAGAACAGCGAGTGCCGACAGCCCCGTGACGGTGACATATACCGACGCCTACGGCCGCACCACCACCGAAACCCTGGAGCGTCCCGGGCGCTACGACACGGCCATGTGAGGTATTTTATACCGTATTTTTTGCGAGCGTAGCGTCTAATCGGGGATTTTTGATTACCTTTGCAGACCGAACCCGAAAAAGATTGAACATTAACATATATGATAAACCGCAGTTTAATCAGAATCAAGACCGTCCAGATACTGTACTCGTTTCTGTTGACGCGCAAGGATTTCAAACTTGAAAACGCACCGGCCGATACCGACGGCTCCCGCGAGCGTCAGTTCGCATATTCGGTTTATCTCGACCTCCTCATTCTTCTTCTCAAACTGAGCTCCATACAGCTCGGTTCCGGCTCGGGCCGCACTCTCGAGGCCGATCCAGGCATAAAGAAGAACCGTGTGGGCAAAGCGCTTCGCGAAGACTCGTCCATGAGCGCCATCCTGGCGAAAAACCGCAGCCGCCTGTCGAAATTCGACAGCTGTATCGACGATATCATGGGCGCCATACTCTCATCGGCAGTCTACACCGACTACAAACGCAAGCGCAAGCTCCAGATGGCCGACGACGTCGCTTTCTGGAACACGGTGTTCACTACCATTATCCGCAAACACAAGGGTGTGGAGCGTGTGCTCCGCCGCGACGAAAACTTCAGCCACCTCGGTTTCGACAACGGCATGAAGATGTTCTCGCAGACACTGATGTCGTTCGATGACACCCGCGCCACCTATATCAAGGCCCGCAAGGACCTCGACACATCGCTGAGCCTGGCCTACGACCTGTACCACGCGCTGCTGCTGATGCCGGTGTACATCACCCGCCTTCAGGAAGCCCGTCTGGACGAGGCCAAGAACAAATATCTTCCCACGCAGGAAGATCTCAATCCCAGTCTCCGCTTTGTCGACAACCTCTATGTTAAGGCCGTGACCGGCTGCGAGGCCCTGACCGAGTATGCCAAGGACCATGCCAGCGCCGACCCCGCCAACTGGCGCGACAGCGACCTGCTGTTCGCCGGTCTGCTCGACCAGATCACATCCAGCGCCCTGTATAAGGAATACATGGAAAGCCCCGCCGGCGATTTCGCCACCGACGCCGCATTCTGGCGTGAAGTGACACGCACCATCATCGTGCCCTCCGACGAGCTTGCCGAAGCCCTCGAGACCAGCGCCGTGTACTGGAACGACGACCTGGCCATAATGAGCACCTTCGCCCTCAAGACCATGCGCCGCTCCTACGCCGCGGCCGACGGAGAAAGCGCCGATGACGCCACACAGGACACCGCCGGCAAGATAACGCTTCTGCCTAAATTCATGAACGCCGCCGATGAGGCTTTCGGCGCCGAGCTGTTCGAATTCGTGGTAGAGCACCGCGAAGAATACCGCGCGCTCATCGACAGCTTTATCGACACCGCCCAGTGGGATACCGAACGCCTGGCTTTCATGGACATAGTGATACTGCTGACAGCTATCGCCGAGATCGTGCACTATCCGTCGATACCCGTTCCGGTGTCGATGAACGAGTATATCGAAATCGCCAACGACTACAGCACACCGCGCAGCGGCAGCTTCGTAAACGGAATTCTCTACTCCGTAGTGAAGAAACTTTCGGCCGACGGTGTTATAAATAAAACCGTATAACCACATAAAACGACAATATAATGCTTAACTACATTCTCCTTGACGGAGCTCAGCCCGCAGGCGGCGGTATGGGCAGCATCCTCATGATCGTGGCACTCTTCGTAGTGTTCTACTTCTTCATGATCCGCCCCCAGCAGAAACGACAGAAAGAAATCAAGAAATTCCGCGAATCGCTCGACAAAGGCTCCAAAGTAGTTACCGCAGGCGGTATCTACGGCACCATCCGCGAAGTGAGGGACAACAGCTTCATCATCGAAATCGACAACAACGTGCGCGTCCGCGTCGATAAAGGCTCCGTATATCCCTCGGCCGAGGATGCCAACCAGGCTACTCAGGACGGCAACCAGTCTAAGTAAGATACAGACTGCGTCCGCAGGCCGGACAAGGTGTCGCCATGGACATTAGAAAAACATTTGGCAGAGTCATGGCCGCGGTGCGTTCGCGCCGCGGCCGCGACTCGTTGATGTTTCTGCTCTTCGTGTGCATATCGGCGGTGCTGTGGCTTGTGCTGTCGCTCAACGAAGAAGAGCAGTTCGACGTGCGCCTGCCCATGAAGATAACCCATGTGCCCGACTCGGTGACACTGATCAGTGCGGGTCCCGAGGCGCTCAACGTGAGTCTGCGCGCACGCGGCACACAGGTCATAAAGATGCTCGCGGGGTCCAAGCCCACTGTCAATATCGATTTCCGCGCCTATCGCTCCAACGGCCTGCTGCATCTCAACGCCACCGAGCTCAAGGCCGTGGCCCGCACCGCAGCCGGCGGCTCGCAGGTAAGCGTGGTGTATCCCGACTCTCTCGCAATACCCTACACCACGCATCCCGGCTATCTCCTGCCTGTAAATATCGATTACAAAGTGACCACCAGTCCGCAATCGGCTCTCAACGGGCGTCCGCGCCTGTCGGCCGACAGCGTGAAAGTGTATATGGCCCCGGGTCTGGCGCTGCCCGACAACTACAACGCCGTTACCACCGAACCGATAAGGCTCGCGGCCCTCGACGAGAGCCGGACGCAGCGCGTGCGCCTCGTAGGCCCCGCCGGTTCGAGAGTGATTCCCGACAGTATCGACGTGTCGTTCGAAGTGGAACCGCTCATATTCAAGAGCCGTAAGGTGGTTATCGAACCGGTCAACGTGCCCGAAGGCACCAAACTCATAACCTTCCCGGCTCAGATCGACGTATTCTACATGGTTCCCATGAGTGCCTACGCCAACAGCGATCCGCACTTCCGCATCGTTGCCGACTACAAACGCATCAATCCGCAGAATCCGTCGAAAATGATGAAACTGACGCTGCGCGACGTACCGTCGAACCTGCAGAACGTGCATCTGTCGGTAGACAGCGCCGAATATATTATAGAACACCGATGAAACTTCTGGTAGCGATAACAGGCGGCATAGGATCGGGCAAATCGGTGGTTTGCCGCATACTGCGCACGCTCGGTTACCCTGTGTACGACTGCGACAGCCGCGCCAAGACCCTCATGGATGCCGACGACACCATCAAACGGCGTCTTACCGAAGAAATCGACAGTCTCTGCGTGGTCGACGGCGCCATCGACCGCCGGCGCCTTGCCGCCGTGGTATTCGAAGACGCCGAAAAGCTCGCAATGCTCAACTCCATGGTGCACTCGGCCGTCCGCGACGACATCGCCGCATGGGTTGGCGAACAGGAGCGGAACATAACATTTGTGGAGACGGCCATACTCTACGAAAGCGGCCTCAATACGATGGTCGACGCCGAATGGCGCGTGGAGTCGCCGCTGGAACTGCGCATAGCGCGCACCATGAAGCGCAGCGCCATGAGCCGCAGCGAAGTTGAAAAGCGCATAGCCGCCCAGAACATCGGCGCTCCGGCGGGAGTAAGCCCCGTGCGCCGCTTCGACATATACAACGACGAGACACAAGCATTGCTTCCCCAGATAGAAGCGCTTATCACCACCCTATAAACCAGACTCATGAAGCTTATTATCATGCTGCCGGCGCTGATGCTGTGCACACTCGCTTCCTGCGACGGCAGCGGCAGCCCCGAACCCGTAGATTATGTCAACCCCTATATAGGCAACATCAGCCATCTGCTGGTGCCGGCGTACCCCAACGTGCATCTGCCCAACAGCATGCTGCGCATGGTGCCCGAACGCGGCGACTATACATCGGACCGCCTCAACGGTCTGGCCGTGACAGTGACCAATCACCGCGAAAAATCGGCGTTCAACCTGTCGGTGGTACAGGGCGACAGCGCGGCCATAAGGCCCGTGACATCCTACAGCTACGACAACGAGGACCTGCGGCCCTACCGCTACTCCGTGTTCCTCGATGAGGCCGGCATAGGCGTGGATTTCGCACCGGCGGCTCAGTCGGCCGTCTATGAGCTCACCTTAAAGAGTGCCGAAGCACCCAGTCTGGTGCTCAACTCCCGCAACGGCGCCCTCCAGACCTCGGGCAACGCCATAAAAGGGTATCAGAACCTCGACAACGGCGTGAAGATATACCTCTACATGGAAACTGCCCAGCAGCCCGACAGCAGTATCACTCTTGCCGACGGCAACGATGCCTGCATGGCCCTGCGATATGCACCCGGCACCGACCGGCTGAACATACGCTACGGCGTATCGTTCATCAGCGAGGAACAGGCCGAGCGCAATCTCCGTCGTGAGATAAGCAACTACGACGTCGACTCGGTCGCGGCCGCCGCACGCAAGATATGGAACGATACTCTCGGCCGTATCGAAGTCGAGACCGACAACGAGGACGACCTTACCCTCTTCTACTCATCGCTCTACCGCATGCACGAGCGTCCGGTATGTCTGAGCGAGGACGGCCGCTACTTCAGCGCCTCCGACGGCCGCGTACACGACGACGAAGGCCATGCCTTCTACACCGACGACTGGATCTGGGACACCTACCGAGCAGCGCACCCTATGCGGGTGATCATAGAGCCGGAGCTGGAGCTGAACATACTGCGCTCGTATCTGCGCATGGCCTCTCAGACCGACAGCCTGTGGATGCCCACCTTCCCCGAAATCACCGGCGATACGAGGCGCATGAACTCGAACCACGGTGTCGCCAGCATAGCCGACGCCTATGCCAAGGGCCTGACCGATTTCGACCTCGGACTCGCCTACGAGGCATGCCGCCGCGGCATCGAGAACAAGACACTGGCTCCGTGGTCGGGTCTTCCCGCGGGCGAACTCGACCGCTTCTACAAAGAGCGCGGCTACATACCGGCGCTCGCACCGGGCGAGACCGAATATATAGCCGAGGTGCATTCGTTCGAAAAACGGCAGCCTGTGGCCGTGACCCTCGGCACCGCCTACGACCAGTGGTGTCTCAGCCGTCTGGCCGGCTTTTTAGGCAAGGAAGCCGACAGTGTGCGCTATGCCGCCGCATCGATGAATTATCGCAATCTCTTCAACCCCGACACCCGCTTCTTCCACCCGAAAGACTCGGCCGGCAACTTCATCGAGCCATTCGATTACCGCTGGCCCGGCGGCATGGGAGCGCGCGAGTACTATGGCGAGAACAACGGCTGGATATACCGCTGGGACGTCCCCCACAACGTAGCCGACCTGATCGAGCTTATGGGCGGCGCGAACAGCTTCTGCAACGAGCTCGACCGCACCTTCAACGAGCCTCTCGGCCGCAGCAAATTCGACTTCTATTCGCAGCTGCCCGACCATACAGGCAACGTAGGCCAGTTCTCCATGGCCAACGAGCCGAGCCTCCATGTGCCGTATCTCTACAACTACGCGGGCCGTCCGTGGATGACCCAGAAGCGCATACGCTCGCTCATACGCCAGTGGTTCCGCAACGACCTGATGGGCATTCCCGGCGACGAGGACGGCGGCGGCATGACAGCCTTCGTGGTCTTCTCGATGCTCGGCTTCTACCCTGTGACACCCGGGCTGCCCGAATACCAGATAGGCTCGCCGATGTTCGACCGCGCCACCATCCACCTGCCCGGCGGCAAGACATTCGAAATCGTAGCGAAAAACAACTCGGAACACAACAAATACATACAGTCGGCCACTCTCAACGGACGCCCCTTCGACACCACCGTATTGCGCCACTCCGACCTGGCCGAAGGCGGTACACTCGTCTTTGAAATGGGCCCCGAAGCTCGCCGCTAATCCACTTCCGCTATGACAGAAAACACCCGTGATGTATTCGCCCTTCTTGGTTCGGGCGAATGGATGGACGGCTTTGCCGACGGAATCGGCGAGGCGCTGTCGCGATGCGAAGAGCTATGCTTTCGGCTCAACAACACCTCTCCTGCCGACCGTACCGCCAGGGAAGCTATCGCCCGGAAGATTTTCGGGCGTATAGGCTCGCGGTTTGTAATCCACAGCCCCTTTTTCTGCGATCTGGGATTCAACATACACATCGGCGAGAACTTTACCGGCAATTTCAATCTCACCATTCTCGACGAGGCCGATGTGACCATAGGCGACAACGTGTTCATCGGTCCCGGCACCACGCTTTGCACCGTAATCCATGCTTACGACGCCGGCCGACGCAATGCCGGCATCATGCGCGCCCTGCCGATAACGATACACGACAACGTATGGATAGCAGCCAATGTGACTGTGCTGCCCGGAGTGACCATAGGCGAAAGAGCCATCATAGGAGCCGGCAGCGTCGTGACCCGCGATGTGGCCCCCGGCACAATCGTGGCCGGCAATCCCGCCAAATACGTCCGTAACACGGACGACTAAGGGCGCAAGATGCAAAAAAGCGGGCTAATATGCCGTAATGTCGTTTTTTTTTGCGACCTTTGCATCTTGAATTGCCACAATCTTTGACAGTAATGCAGTTTACAGCACAGCAGATAGCTAACTATATAGGCGGACAAGTGGACGGAGACCCCAATGCCGCAGTATCGACATTCGCAAAAATCGAAGAGGCCGGACCGGGCGCATTGACCTTTCTAGCCAATCCTAAATATACGCATTTCATCTACGACACCAAGGCTACAATAGTGTTGGTGAATAATAACTTCGAGGCCGAGCAACCGGTTTCTGCAACACTTATACGTGTTGCGGATCCATACGGCTCGCTTGCAAAGCTACTTGAGCTTGCATCCACAGCCATGCGCCCTGTCATGACCGGCATCGAACAGCCCTGCCACATATCCGATGGCGTAGAAGTGCCCGAAGGATGCTATGTTGGCGCTTTCGCATATATAGGCCATGGCGTGAAGCTTGGCAAGAATGTTAAAATCTATCCTCAGAGCTATATCGGCGACGGCTGTGAAATCGGCGACGATACCATCGTATACGCCGGAGTGCGCATATACCACGGCTGCCGCATAGGACGCCGCTGCGTACTGCACAGCGGCGCTGTGATTGGCGCCGACGGTTTCGGCTTCGCACCCGACGCCGACGGAGTATACCACAAAATCGAGCAGATCGGTATCGTGGAGATCGACGACGATGTTGAAATCGGCGCCAACACCACTATCGACCGCTCCACCATGGGCCGCACCCACATAGAGCGCGGCGTGAAGCTCGACAATCTCATCCAGGTGGCCCACAACGTAGAAATAGGCCACGATACCGTCATGGCTTCGCAGGTGGGTATCGCCGGCTCCACCAAAATCGGCTCGAACTGCATGTTCGGCGGCCAGGTGGGCATATCGGGCCATATCACCATCGGCGACCGCACTCATATCGGCGCCCAGAGCGGCATTCCCAAAAGCGTCGCTGCCGGAAGCCGCATAATGGGTTCTCCCGCACTGCCCATAGGCGACTTCGGCCGCCTGTGCGCCTACCAGAAGAAACTTGGCGAACTGTTTGCCAAGGTGAGAGAACTCGAATCGAAACTGAATAATAACTAAACCTCATTACCTCATATTTTTACTTCCATGAAGCAGGTAACATTGAAAGGCGAGTTCACCGTCGAAGGCAAAGGTCTTCACACCGGCGCTCACCTGAAAGCCACATTCTGCCCGGCTCCCGACAACCACGGATACAAGATACAACGCACCGACCTTGAGGGAGAACCCACCATCGACGCTCTTGCCGAAAACATAGTAGCCACCCAGCGCGGCACCGTAGTAGGCAAAGGCGACATAACAGTGAGCACCATCGAGCATGCCATGGCGGCTCTCTATGCCCTCGGCATCGACAACTGCCTGATACGCGTCGACGGCCCCGAGATTCCTATCCTCGACGGCAGCGCCAAGCCTTTTGTAGACGCAATACTGAGCGTCGGCACCGAAGAGCAGAAAGCCGACAAGGACTTCTTCTATGTGAAGCACAAGGTAGAGGTAGTGGATGCCGAGACCGGCTCGAAACTCATGCTCCTTCCCGACGATGAATTCAGCCTCGATGTGAAGGTGAACTTCGAATCCGATGTTCTCGACAACCAGTATGCCACTCTCGACCATATCGCCGATTTCGCCGAGGAGATATCGCCCGCCCGTACATTCGTATTCGTGCGCGACGTTGAGCCCCTCCTCAAGGCAGGACTCATCAAGGGCGGCGACCTCGACAACGCCATCGTTATCTACGAAAGCCCCAAGACCCAGGCCGAGCTCGACCATATCGCCGATGAAATGGGTGTGCCCCGCCACGACGCCTCGGTTTTCGGCTACATCAACGAGAAACCGCTCTTCCACTCCAACGAACCGGCCCGCCACAAGCTCATGGACCTTATCGGCGACATCGCCCTGATAGGCCGTCCGCTTCGCGGCCGCGTGATAGCCACCAAGCCCGGCCACACCATCAACGCACAGCTGGCCAAAGCCATACGCTCGGAAATCAAGCGTCAGGAAGTACAGGCACCCCAGTACAATCCCAACGCCGAGCCGCTGATGGACAACAACACCATACGCCGCTTCCTGCCCCACCGCTATCCCTTCCTGCTCGTCGACAAGATTATCGACAAGAGCGACAACTATATCGTGGGCGTGAAGAATGTGACCACCAACGAGCCTTTCTTCCAGGGTCACTTCCCCCAGGAACCGGTGATGCCCGGCGTACTGCTTGTAGAAGCCATGGCCCAGACAGGCGGTCTGCTGGTGCTCAGCGTAGTCGACGAGCCCGAACGCTATTCGACCTACTTCATGAAGATCGACAACGTGAAGTTCCGTCAGAAAGTGGTTCCCGGCGACACACTGCTGTTCCATGTATCGTTCATGACACCGCTGCGCCGCGGCATGGCCGTGATGAAAGGCCGCGCTTTCGTAGGCGAGAAAGTGGTATGCGAATGCGAGTTCATGGCTCAGATTATCAAGAATAAATAAACCAAAATCAAGCGAAACATGATTCATCAACTGGCTTGCGTACATCCCGATGCCAAGATAGCCGACGGCGTGGAAGTGGGACCATTCACCACCATAGCCGACAATGTGGAAATAGGTGAAGGCTGCAAAATCGGCAGCAATGTCACCATAATGCCGGGAGCCCGCATAGGCCGCAACGTTACTATATTTCCAGGGGCTGTGGTAAGCGCCATACCCCAGGACCTCAAATTTCACGGCGAGGAAACCGTAGCAATCATCGGCGACGGAACCACGCTGCGCGAATGCACCACCGTGAACCGCGGCACAGCCTCCAAAGGCAAGACCGTGGTCGGGTCGAACACACTGCTGATGGCCTACACCCACGTGGCCCACGACTGCGTGATAGGCAACAACGTGATAGTGAGCAATGCCACTCAGTTCGCAGGCGAAGTGGTGGTCGACGATTTCGCCGTTATAGGCGGCGGCAGCCTTATCCACCAGTTCTGCCACATAGGCTCGCATGTGATGCTGCAGGGCGGCGCATTGGTGAACAAGGACATTCCGCCCTATATCCGCGCCGCACGCGAACCCATATCGTATGCCGGCATTAACATCGTAGGCCTGAAGCGGCGCCGCTTCTCCAACGAAACTATCACCGAAATCGAGGAAATCTACCGTCTTCTGTACAACTGCGGCATGAATGTGAGTGAAGCAGTGGCACACATCGAGAGCGAGGTGACCCCGAACGAAATACGCGACACTATCCTCAATTTCGTCAAGAACTCCGAACGCGGCATAGTCCGCGGCTACTGAAATAAATTATGAATTAAGGATTATGAATTATGAATTACCGGCTAATGCACAGAATTCATCATTCATAATTCATCATTCATAATTAGATATAGAATCCGGCCGGAGGGTCCGTCGCGCGTTCTTCCTGTAAAGGGCGTGAGGAAAGTCCGGGCAACACAGAGCACCATATTTCCTAACGGGAAGCTATCGGTAACGGTAGAGTAATGTGACAGAAAACGACCGCCCGCTCCGGCGGGTAAGGGTGAAAAGGCGAGGTAAGAGCTCACCGGGCGCGACGGCGACATCGCGCGCCGCACATCTTATGGGTTGCAAGGTCAAGTATACCGGCATCTAAGGGCTGCTCGTCCATTGCCGGGGGGTAGACTGCTCGCCGCTCCTCCGGGAGCCAGATAAATGACGGACGGTGCTGTGCATCTCTCTTTAGGGAAAGTACACACGCCACATAACCCGGCTTATACTCCGACCGGATTTTTTTATTTCAACTTTCGCAAGCTCAAAGTTGAAGTGAATATAGTTTAAAGTGAAAATTCAGGCTGTGCCTGAGTTAAGACAATACTTCTTAATAGCTTCTGCGCATGGCAAAAGATGAATGGTTCACATTTCCCGCCACCGACGACAACGGCCACACCATAATCGTTACCGGTCGTGTCGACGTGGATAAATACCGCTCGCGCGAGCGCAACAGCATACGCGTGGAAGTGACTCTGCCCTACACTCCCGAAGGCGATCTCTGCTTTCCCGGCGAAAAAGATGCCGAACTACTAGAAAAAATTACCGATGCTTTCGAGGAAGGCCTCAAGGGCAAAAATACGGCTCTCCTTACGGGCATATACACAGGTGCGGGCGAACGCAACTGGGTGTTCTATACTTTCAGCACCGATGTTTTCGGATCTTTCCTGAACCGCACTCTCGCTCCCTTCCCGCTGCTGCCCCTGAAAATATATGCCGAAAACGACCCCGACTGGGCCGAATACGACGAAATGCGGGCGGTCTGCGCCACTGTTGTCGACGCGGGCACTTCCGACATCATCGATTAGATTCCTCCTCCCCCACCTCCGACCATGAAAAAACTCCTTCCCCTCCTTCTGCTCCTGCTTGTATCGTGCGGCAGCAGACACACCGACACGGCAAGCGCCGACACCGAATACACCACCCCGCTCGACTCGATAGTACTGAGCGATCCCTTCGTGCTGGCCGACTCCGCCACTCAGACATACTACATGACCGGCACAGGCGGCAAAATGTGGAAAAGCAAGGACCTCGCGATGTGGGCCGGCCCCTACGATGTCGTGGAAATCGACACTGCTTCGTGGATGGGCCCCGAGCCAATGATATGGGCGGCCGAACTTCACCCATACAACGGCAAGTACTACTATTTCGCCACTTTCACCAACCGTGCCGACAGCATCGGCACCTTCAGGGGCGCGCGCCTGGAACGCCGTGCCTCGCACATACTGGTGTCCGACCGCCCCGACGGTCCCTACCGTCCCATATCGGACAAGCTGATACTTCCGGCCGACAAGCTCACCCTCGACGGCACTTTCTGGGTCGACACCGACGGCAAGCCCTATATGGTGTACTGCTGGGAGTGGCTTCAGAACTGGGACGGCACCATAGAGAAAATAGAACTTGAACCCGACCTCTCGGCCCCCGCTGGCGAAGGCACCATACTGTTCCGGGCATCCGACTCGCCCTGGAGCCGCGAGATCGTCGACGGCAAAGAGGGCCCGAACCGCGTGACCGACGGCCCCTTCCTTTTCCGTACCGGAAGCGGGCGTCTGGGCATGCTCTGGACAAGCTGGGTATACGACGTATATACCCAGGGCGTAGCGTACTCCGAAAGCGGCACCCTCGACGGCCCGTGGACGCAGCAGGCACAGCCGGTGACACCGCCGAACTTCGGACACGGCATGCTGTTCCGCACCTTCGACGGACGCACCCTCATGTCGGTGCACAGCCACGACGACAGCCGGGGCTATTACCACCGTCAGCCACGGTTCTTCGAGGTCGACCTCGGCGGCGACTCGCTCATCGTAAAGTAAGGCCGGTGCCGAGACGCGACGTATCCACCTCGGTATCTTTCGGTTTGAAGCCATTGAAGCGCCATACGAACGACAGCCTCATGCTGCGCGCCATCTCATGGACGTACATTCTGTAGTCCTGTCCGGCGGCATCGATAGAGAGGCGCGGATTCCATGTGTTGAAAATATCGTTGCACTTGAGATCGAGCTCGCAGCAGCGCTTGCGGCCGAAGCGCCATTTCACACCCGCATCGACTTTCCAGAACGAATTGAAGCGTCCCGGTCCCTGAATCTGCCCCGAGATGTACGACACATCCACCGACAGCGACACCGGTGAGCCGGGCGAGAAGCTGACAGTGTTGTTGAGGGCCCCGTAAAAGCCCCATCGCCTGTTGTCGAAGCTTATGTCGTGGAAGCGCCGCGCTTTTTCGCGTTTGTTCATTATGTTGGCCACGATTACAGTATTGAAGGCCGACCCGATATCGACCGGAGCATGCAGCTGCAGGCCGACAGTACGCGAGAAATCCATGTTCACAGTCTGAAAAAGCAGCTGCAGCTCATCGGGCTTCTGATACGGAAGCTGCACGGCATAGCGGTCGGCATACAGCACATAGAGCGTAGCGGCGTATTTCTGCCGCAGTATATAGTTCAGCTGGCCCGAATAGTTCATATACGGCTGCAGGGCCGGATTGCCTGTTATGGCCGAATAATCGTTGACATAGGCAGTGGCGCCGTGCAGCTCCCAGTATTGCGGATATACGCGCTGCGAGGTGAGACTGAGCTGAAATATGCTCTTGGGTGTGCGGTAGTATGTTACGGCAAGTTGGGGCACGAAGTTCCAGTTATGCTGATAGTTGTTGTGGAAATACTCGGCCTTAGCCGAGGCGTTGAACGATAGTCCGCTGCCGAACGATGCCTGCACGCCGACATAAGCGTCGGCCACGTCTTCCGCGAGCACATCGTCGAAACCCTCGCGGGGCGGAAAAGCATACACCTGGCGGCTATGGTCGCGGGAATGCCGGTATTCGAGGCCGTAGTTGAGCTGAACGGCTCCGATCTGATGCTCGCGGTCGGCATAGGCGTGGTAGGTGTCTATGCTCTGCCGGTTTGTGGCCTCTACAATTTCCGAAGGCCCTTTGAACAGCTTCTGCTCACGGTCTTCGCTGAAAGAGGTATAGTCGCCCCCGACGGTGAGCCCGAATGGCGCCGTATACCTTGCCATAATATTATGATAGCCGGTCGGCGAAAGATAGGAGTAGCGGTTGACATAATCGCCGAAAGTGCCGGATGACAGACTCGTGCTCCTGCGGCCGGAATTTATCTGCCCGTTGTATACGAGCTTGAAGGTCTTATAGGACACGGCCGTATAGATGAGATTGGTAATATCGCGGCTCTGCTGACGCATATCGTCCTCCACCATGGTGCGGGAGGCCCCGACAAGATGATTGGAGTATGTTTCCTGGCGGTTCCATGTGCGGTTGCGCGACAGCGACCAGTTGAGGTCGAATGTCCAGTCGGTGACAGCGTACGTAGCGGCCACCCCTCCGGTATAGGAAGCGTAATGAGCCTGATTATAGGCCGACTGCACCTGGCCGGCCAGTCCGTCGAGAGGCCTGGGCGTCTTCAGAACAATATTTATCACCGCGCCGCTGACATGATACTTTGCCGGCGCGGCATACATCACCTCTACATTTTTGAGGCGGTCGACAGGCATTGAGTACAGCAGCTGATAGAGATTCTGCACGGGCATGTTGGTAAGTTCGCCATTGAGGATGATGGTTACTTCCGATGCCCCGTTCAGACCTATCATTCCGTTGTTGCTCACCACGCCCGGAAGATAGCCAAGCGCCTCGAGAATATTCGTCACGGGCTTGTCCTTCACTATCTCGGGCAGATCCACCACAAGAATACCGTCGGTGCTCCTGATCTGAGGCTTCTCGCCTTTCACCACCACTTCGTCGAGTTTGCGCCCCGCTATGGTATCGGGCACTTCGGGCGTCGCTGCGATTCCCGATAGCGCCATCGTTAATAATAAAGTCAATAAAACTGTTTTTTCCATCTCCGGGTCTTTTTTTCGCAAAAATAGCCCGACAGACGCAGCCGGGCAGCCACAGCCGGCTTATTTAGTCTTAAGCCCAACCTTATTTAGTCTTAAAAGAATGGCGATGAGGCGTTTTTTTGCTTATTTTTGCCATCATGAAAAGGTTCAGGGCCATATCCATATCGTTTATTGCGGTCATTGCAGTGATCTTTGGCTGCAATGTGTTCTATCTTGTAAATCTATATAATTCAATCCGTCAAACCGTAGAAAAAGATGTGATGAGCGCCCTTGCCGATGCCGACCTCGACGAGCTATGGCTACGGGCCGAACACGCAAGCGCCGAGCGTAAAGCCCGAATGGAGGCCGGAATGGCGGAACCGGAAAGAAAAGCCGAACTTTCGGCAGGCATCAACAAAGCCGGAAATACAATCACTACGACGGTACATCCCGACGGCACTGTATCCTCTAAGGAAATCCCCAAACAGGAAGAACAGTCTTTCAACAATCTTTTCACACAAAACATAGGATATCAGTTCCACTCTGTGATGGACCCATATGTCGACTACGACCTTGCTCTTATGGACAGTGTTTTGCGATGCCGCCTCAACGACCGCCGTATCTATCCGGAATCCGTGGCAGCGGAGATCATCAATTTCAAGGGCGAAGTCGTAAAGGAAAATTCGAATCACCGACAGGGAAGCTACGATGTGTTCACCTATTCATTCAATCCTGCCGAAGGTCTTTTCTACCGCATCTACATGACGCCGCTCACACGGCATATTCTTGCGGAGATGGCCGGTGTGATAGTAACGATATTTCTTCTTATGGCGGCCTTCACAGCGGCTTTCATCTATCTTTTCCGCACGGTATCGAAGCTGCGCACCATCGAGGAGATGAAAGACGACTTCGTGGGCAATATGACGCATGAACTCAAGACGCCCATAGCCATCGCCTACTCTGCCAACGACGCCCTGCTCAACTACGGCACAGACTGCGACGCCGGGAAAAAAGAGGCCTACCTCCGCATAGCCAACAAGCAGCTGAAACGTCTTGGCGAACTCGTCGAAAACATCCTTGCCATGAGCATGGAAAGGCGCAAGACGATGGTTCTCTGCCCCGAAACCATCGAGTTGCGGCCATTTATCGAGGACATCGCCGCCGCACAGCGCATGCGCGATGACAAGCATATCGAAATAACAGTGGCTCCCGGCAGCGAGGTGAGCGTCGAAGCCGACAGGACGCATCTTGCCCATGTACTCAACAATCTCGTCGACAATGCGATAAAATATTCGGGCGAGGACGTGAAGATTGTCGTGCGCTTCGATAGCCGTGGTATATCCGTAGCCGACAACGGCATCGGAATACCCGAGAAGGTGCTGCCGTATATTTTCAATAAGTTTTACCGTGTGCCCCACGGCAACCGGCAGGATGTCCGCGGCTACGGCATAGGGCTTTACTATGTGAAAAGCATTCTCGACAAGATGGGATGGACCATAAGCGTAGTCAGCAGGGAGGGCGAAGGATCGGTATTCAATATTAATTTCGGCACGGATGAAAAGTAGGATATTGTTTGTGGAAGACGAGGCCGACCTGGCTCTTATCGTATCGGACACATTGCGGGGCCAGGGCTACGAGGTGACAGTAGCCGCCGACGGTGCCGACGGACTGCAGAAGTTCCTCACCGGCGGCGCCGACATAGTGGTGGCCGATGTGATGATGCCGAAGATGGACGGCTTCGCCATGGCAAGAAAAATACGGAAACTGTCGCCGGCCGTTCCTCTGCTCTTTCTCACGGCCAAAAGCACCGTCGACGATGTGGAGGAAGGCTTCGATGCGGGCGCGAACGACTATATCAGAAAACCGTTCGAACTGCGGGAGCTGATAGTGAGGATAAAGGCCCTGCTGCGCCGCTGCGACAGCGACCGAAGCGGCGACATTATCTTCAAAATAGGCCGGTACAGCTTCAATGTATCCACCCAGACCCTTTCTTTCGGCGACAGCAGGACCGAATTATCGCATTTCGAAGCCCGCATACTGGAATATCTGGCCATGAATATCGGCAAGACCGTCGACTCCACGGCCCTGATGATGGCCGTGTGGCAGAGAGACGAGCCGAGCAACCGCAACTCGCTGCACGGCTACATCCACAAACTGCGGCGCGCGCTGCGCCACGATGCCTCGATAGCCATCATCAATCAGCGCGGCTTCGGGTATATGCTGACGGTCAGAGAAGATTAGCGGCGATGGCATGAGCCACGGCCATGCCGTCGATGGCAGCCGAAACTATGCCGCCGGCATAGCCCGCACCCTCGCCGCAGGGATAGAGCCCTTCGACGGATATATGGCGCATTGTCTCGCGGTCGCGGGGTATGCGCACCGGCGACGATGTGCGTGTCTCGTCGCCGACGAGCACGGCCTCGTTGGTGAGAAATCCGCGCTGCTTCGCCCCGAACACCCTGAAACCTTCCTGCAGGCGCCGTGCCACTCCATGAGGCAGCAGCCTGTCGACGCGCGCACTGATAAGGCCCGGGGGATAGGACGAGCGGGGAAGTGTGGCCGACTCGCGCCCTTCGACGAAATCGGCCATGCGCTGTGCCGGGGCCTGCTGGGTGTGACCCGAGGCCTCGAAGAAGTCGTGCTCTATTTTTTCCTGAAAGCGCATCATCTTCAGGGCGTTTTCCCTCGGATCGGCGCCGTCGGGGATGTCTTCGGGCAGTATTTCGACGACCATGCCCGAATTTGCCCAGCGGGTACCGCGGTTGGCGGGCGACATGCCGTTGACCACAAGCTGTCCTGGCGCACTCGCCGCGGGAATGATGTAGCCGCCGGGGCACATGCAGAACGAATATACCGCGCGGCCGTCGACACGCGTGAGCAAGCTGTATTCGGCCGCCGGCAAATATTTGCCGCGACCCTTGGGCGAATGGTACTGTATTCGGTCTATCAGCTCCTGCGGATGCTCCAGACGCACGCCTACGGCTATGCCTTTGGGCTCGATGGCGATTCCGCTGTCGGCAAGCATATGGTACACATCGCGTGCCGAGTGGCCTGTGGCGAGTATCACCGGGCCGTGCCATTCACGGCCGTCGGCGGTTGTCACACCGTCGGCACGGTTGCCGTCCATGATAAGCCCGGTCACTTTCGTGCCGAAGTGCACCTCGCCGCCGCAGGCTATGATGGTTTCGCGGATAGCCTTGATAACAGCAGGCAGACGGTCGGTGCCTATGTGCGGATGCGCGTCGACCAGAATTTCGGGCTGAGCGCCGTGCTGATGCAGTATTCTGAGCACCTTGTCGACCGGTCCGCGTTTTTTGCTGCGGGTGTAGAGTTTGCCGTCGGAATATGCGCCTGCTCCGCCCTCGCCGAAGCAGTAGTTCGAATCGGGGTCGACGGTGCCGGTGCGGTTGATGGCCACCATATCGCGGCGGCGCGAATCGACGTCTTTGCCGCGTTCGAGCACTATGGGCCGTATGCCTGCTTCGATCAGCTCGAGAGCGGCGAAAAGTCCGGCAGGACCTGCGCCGACCACTATGGCCTGTGCCGGGCCGTCGACCGGATGGTATTCCACCGGCACAAAGGCTACGGCGGCTTCATCGACAGTGTCGACATGCACCTTGACAGTGAGATTGACCACCACATTGCGCTGACGGGCGTCGATGGAACGGCGCACGATATCGACGCGGGCTATGCGGTCTTTGGCTATATGGAGTTCGCGGGCACAACGCGCGGCAAGGAGCGCCGGAGTGGCGGCAGTGGCGGGGTCTGTGCGGAGTTCGAGTGTTTCAGGCATTTGTACGGATGCTGTTGAGATGGCGTGCGAGACGCCTGTTCATTATCAGGACGGTGACAAGGGCGAGAACGAAGGCTATGAAGTCGCTCGAGCACATGGCAATCCAGACACCGTCGATGCCATAATGCGGCGGCAGAATCCACAGCAATGGCACCAGAAAGATGAGCTGGCGCGTGAGCGACAGAAAAATAGATAGCTTCGGCTTGCCTATCGACTGGAAATAATTCTGTATTACAATCTGGGCGCCCACCAGCGGATAGAAGAGGAAGAAAATGCGGAAACCGCCGCGGGCTATGGCTATCATAGCCTTGTCGGTGGTGAAGAGGCTGCTGATGGTGTCGGGGAAAATTTCGGTAGCCGCCCATCCGATGCACGCCACGCCGGTGGCTATCATTATACCCTTGGTGAGGGTGCGGCTGACACGGGGCCAGTTTGCAGCGCCGTAATTATAGCCCAGAATAGGCTGCATGCCCTGGGTGATGCCGAATATTATCATCACAAAGAACATGGTGGTGCGGTTGATGATGCCGTATGCACCCACAGCAAGGTTACCGTCGGCCGCGGCTGTCTCGAGCAGGGCCTTGTTGATAAACACCACCACAAGGCAGGCGCAGCAGTTCATCAGGAAAGGCGAGAGGCCTATCGAGTACATGCGCTTTATCAGATCGGCCGACAAATGCCAGCACCGGCGGCTGAAGTGAATATAGCTCTTCCGCGATATGAAGTGAACAAGAACCCATATAAAGGCTCCCGACTGACCGCATATTGTGGCGACAGCAGCTCCGGCTATGCCCCAGTCGAGCACGAAAATCATTATAGGCGCCGCCACAATGTTTATGGCCACCGACAGAAGAGCTGATATCATGGCCTTGCGCGGATATCCGGTAGCACGCATGAGGTTGTTCAGCCCCAGAAAGACATAGGATATCGGAGTGCCCATGAGAATGATAGCCATGAACTCGCGGGCGTAGCCGATGGTCTCGGAGGTTGCGCCGAAGAAATAGAGGATATCGTCGAGGAACCACAGGCCGAACGCCATGATGAACACCGAGTGCACCAGGCACAGCACCGTCACATTGCCGACCACGGCCGAGGCCTTTTCACGGTTCTTCTGTCCCAGGAAAATCGAAGAAATTGTGGCGCCGCCCACCGCTACAAGCACACAGAACGCCACCACAAGATTCATGAGCGGGAAGGTGATGGCAAGACCCGTAATAGCCATGGCACCCACACCGCGGCCGATGAAGATACTGTCGATGATATTGTAGAGCGAGGTCGCCAGACTGGCTACGATAGCCGGGAGGGAATACTGCAGCAGCAACTGCCCGATGGTCTTGGTGCCAAGATCGTTGGGATTGCTTTTGGGTTGTAAGGCGGCGTCGGTCATAAAGGTGCTGAAACGTTGATGTCGAAGATGATATATCTATGAAACAAAAAGCCGTTCGAAAAAGATTCGTACGGCTTTTACTTTAGTGGCGGGGGCAGGACTCGAACCTACGACCTTTGGGTTATGAGCCCAACGAGCTACCACTGCTCCACCCCGCGATGTTTTGGTAGTGCAAAGGTAGGGACAATATTTCGAACGACCAAATGCATTAACATAATTTAACTTTGAAATATCATATTTGCAAGAGTGCCACAAAGCTTGTACCGGCTCGTTTTCGGGAGGGTGTGCACCGTTATCAGGGATTTTAACATGCGACTTGGCGCTATGACGTATTTTTTGTTTAACTTTGTGGCTCCAAAAGAATCTGCCGTTGCGACGATTATTAATATATCTTTCTGCTCTTGCAGCCATATGCGTGGCTTTCTCGGGTAAAGGCACATCGCGGCCCGACCTTCCCGACGGGGTTTTCGACTCCGTCGCGCCTGTGTCGGCACCAGCCATCATAGCCACCGACAGCGCCCCCGGCAACGACTCGGCCCTCGTGATACCGGCCGACAGCTCGCCGGCTGTCAACAGACAGATAGCCGCGGCACCCTCGAGGATGCGCTATACCAAGGTCGACCTCGACGCGCCCGTGCTATTCACCTCCTCCGACTCCATGCTCATAGTGCGCCGCGACTCGGCATTCATGTACGGCTCGAGTTCGGTGACTTACGGCGACATAAAGCTCGATGCCGCCCAGATAGAAATGGACCTGCACGACAACACCGTGTACGCCATAGGCCGCGAAGACTCCACCGGCGAGCTGCAGGGCAAACCGGTGTTCAGCCAGAGCGGCACCGACTACGAGGCCCGCACTATGCGCTACAACTTCAAGACAGAAAAAGGATATATCCGCGATGTGGTCACCCAGCAGGGCGAAGGCTACCTCACCGGCGGCCAGACTAAAAAAGACTCCACCGGATCTTTCTATATAGGTAACGGCCGCTACACCACCTGCGACAACCACGATGACCCCCACTTCTACTTCCAGATGACCAAGGCCAAGGTCCAGCCGGGCAAAAACGTGGTCTTCGGCCCCACCTACATGGTTCTGGCCGGTCTGCCCCTGCCTCTGGCGCTGCCTTTCGGCTACTTCCCCTTCACCGACAGCTATGCCTCGGGCATCATCGTGCCTACCTTCGGCGATGACTACAACCGCGGCTTCTATCTGCGCGACGGCGGCTACTACTTCGCCATAAACGACAATGTCGACCTGGCGCTCACCGGCGAAATATACACCAAGGGCTCGTGGGGCATCAACGCACGCTCGACCTACGCCCGGCGATACAAATACAACGGCAACTTCAGCCTCAGCTACCTCAAGACCATCCTCGGCGAAAAAGGCTCGCCCGACCACTCGGTGCAGACCAACTTCCAGATACTGTGGAGCCACAGCCAGGACTCGAAGGCAAACCCCAACATGTCGCTCTCGGCGAGTGTAAACTTCACCACCTCGGGCTACACACGAAACGACCTCAACTCCTACTACTCGCCATCGTTCACCGAGAACACCAAGAGCTCGACCGTCAACATGACCTACCGCTTCCCCGGCACGAAATGGAGCCTGTCGACAACCATGAACGTGAGCCAGCGCACACAGGACTCGACGCTGTCGGTATCGTTCCCCAACGTCACGGTGAGTATGTCGCAGCTCTACCCTTTCAAACGCAAAAAGGCGATCGGAGCCGAAAAATGGTATGAGAAGATAAAACTTTCCTACAGCGGTATATTGCAGAACTCGCTTACGGCCAAGCAGGACGAGTTTTTCAAGAAAAGTCTGATAAAAGACTGGCGAAACGGCATGAAACACAACGTGCCCATCTCCGCCACATTCAATCTCTTCAACTACTTCAACCTCACGCCGTCCATCAACCTCACCGACCGCATGTACACCACCAAGGTGAACCGCAGCTGGGACCCCGAGCGCAACATCGAGGTAATGGACACCACTCACAGCTTCTACAACGTGTGGGACTTCTCGGCTTCGATATCGCTCGACACCAAGCTCTACGGCTTCTTCCAGCCCATAGGCCCGCTGGGCAAGAAGATAAAGATGATACGCCATGTCATGACGCCGTCGATATCGTTCAGCGGCAATCCCGACTTCTCGTCGCCCTTCTTCGGCTACTACGGCTCTTACAACTATGTCGACACCCGCGGTCAGCAGCAGATACGCAAATTCAGCTACTTCCCCAACGCCCTCTTCGGCGTGCCCGGTCAGGGAAAATCGGGCTCGGTGAGCATGTCGCTCTCCAACAACCTGGAGATGAAGGTGAAATCGGACAACGACTCCATCGGCGAAAAGAAAATATCGCTTATCGAGAACCTCAACATTCAGGAAAGCTACAACTTCGCCGCCGACTCCCTCAACTGGAGCGACCTATCCACATCCATACTGCTGCGACTCACCAAGGGCTTCAACCTCAACCTCTCGGCCACCTGGGATGTGTATACCTACGCCCTCAACGAAGCCGGCAACCCGGTGCGCGTCAACAAGACGCGTCTGGCCGCAGGCAAGGGCCTGGGACGACTCATGCGCACCGGCACATCGTTCTCATATACATTCAACAACGACACATTCAAGAAAAAAGGCACCAAGGACAAACCCGGCACCGACGGCCAGGACAACAACCAGAACAACTCCGGCGCCATGAACGAGCGCAACAACCGCGACCGCGAGAACGACACCGGCACCGAAATGAATGCCGACGGATATTCCAAATGGGAGGTGCCGTGGAGCCTGACACTCAACTACTCGGTAAACTACGGCTACGGCTCATTCAACAAACAGAAGATGGAATACGACGGCCGCATAACCCAGAACCTGTCGTTCTCGGGCAACATACGGCCTACGCCGAACTGGAACTTCTCGCTGTCGGCATCGTACAACTTCGACACCCACAAAATCGCGTACATGAACTGCAACATATCGCGCGATCTCCACTGCTTCTCCATGAGCGCCAGCTTTGTGCCTGTGGGGCCGTATAAAAGCTACAACTTCCACATCGCTGTCAAATCGGCTATGCTCAGCGATCTGAAGTACGACAAGCGCTCCTCGATGACCAACGGTGTAAGCTGGTACTGATTTTTTATCGGAAACGGTGTAACATTTGCCGTGCCTATGCGTCATATTAGAGAAAAGGACAGAAAACATCCTCTAATATGACAAGCTATAAAAACATGAAAATTCTTTACTCTCTGGCCATCCTCGCGATGGCTACACTGCCAGCATGCGCGTCGCAGACTCTCAAACCGAGCTCTAATATAGTGACCAAAACCGTGTCGATAAGCTCCTTCGACGAAATCGATGTATCGCGCGCCGATGTCATAGTACGTATAGGCACCCCAGACGGTACCGCAAAAATCAGCGCCCCCGACAACATCATCGACAAACTGAATATCGAGTGCCGCAAAGGTGAACTCACCATCGGCTACCCCTCGAAATACAATATCAACGGCAATGTACGCACCACCGTAGAGGTGACAGCCGCCTCGCTCAGCGAGATAGACGCTTCGCTGTCGTCGAAAGTCGAAGTCCGCGGCGTGATAGATACCACAGAGAAACTCGACCTCCAGGCCGGCACATCGGCCACCATACTGCTGGGCAAAGTATCGGCCGCCAAATGCGACATCGAGTCGACGACATCGGGCACCGTAAGCATACAGCAGCTCACAACCTCGGGGAAGACCGAAATCACCGTCACCACATCGGCCGACGCCAAAATCGGCAACCTCTCCTGCCGCATGCTCGAAGCCACAGCCACCACAAGCGGCGATATAGAGCTGAAAGGCGGCAAAACCGACCGTGCCGAATACACCGCCAACACATCGGGTTCCATCAACGCCTCCGCACTCACCGCCACCACCGGCGAAGCCTTTGCCAACACCTCGGGCAGCATCAGGTGCAACATCAAAAACCCGACCGGCCTCACCTCCAACACCGGCGGCAGCATAAAAAACTGACGCAACCGCCGACATACATACTAACAAAAGGGAGCACGATCGCACAGGATCGTGCTCCTTTTGTTATATCGCATGCAAAAGTTGTGATATTCCATGTCATGAAACAAATTTGGCAACTTGCGACCGTTCTTAAACCGACTGAAAAAAATCTTTTTTTGTAGATTTGCACAATCTAATTACCATTCGATAAACTATGTCACAAACAATTACTACTACCGATCGCAAAGCGTTCCTGCTGCAGATCGTCCCGGTGATGCTCTGTTTCTTCGCCAGGGGTTTCGTGGACCTTGTGGGAACGGCTTCCAACTACGTGCAGAAAGATCTCGGCCTCACCGACTCCCAGGCCAATCTGTTTCCGTCGCTCGTATTTTTCTGGTTCCTGATATTCTCGGTGCCCACCGGCATGCTCATGAACCGCATTGGCCGCAAAAAGACGGTTCTCGTGAGCCTTGTCATAACCGCAGTATCGCTTCTGGTGCCCATTGCGGGCGAGGACTACTATACTATGCTGGTGGCTTTCTCGCTTTTAGGCATAGGCAACGCCGTGATGCAGACTTCGCTCAATCCCCTTGTGAGCAACCTTATCAGCGGCGACAAACTGGCCTCGACGCTCACCTTCGGCCAGTTCGTCAAGGCCATCGCCTCCTTCCTGGCCCCGATTCTGGCGGCGTGGGGCGCCACTACATATCTGCCGACATTCGGTCTGGGCTGGCGTGCTCTCTTCGTTATCTATGCTGTGGTATGCTTCCTGTCGATATCGGCCCTGGCAGCCACCCCGATCGAAGAGGAACGCCCCGACAAGGCCTCGGGCGTGGGCGAATGCCTCCGGCTGCTCGCCAGGCCCTTCGTACTGCTCTGTTTCGTGGGCATAATGTGCCATGTGGGCATCGACGTGGGCACCAACACCACCGCGCCCAAGATTATAATGGAACGTCTCGGCCTTCCGCTCGAAGAAGCCGGATTCGCCATCAGCGTATACTTCATATTCCGCACCGCCGGCTGCTTCCTGGGGGCTTTCATACTCCGCACCGTGCCCGCGCGCATATTCTTCGGCATAAGCGTGGCCATGATGCTTGCCGCCATGGGCATGCTCATGGTGTGCGACTCGCTGACAGCCATCTATGCGGCACTGGGCCTGATAGGATTTGGCAACTCCAATATTTTCTCCGTTATCTTCTCGCAGGCCATACTCTCGAACCCGACCGAGAAAAACGAAGTGTCCGGTCTGATGATCATGGGTCTCTTCGGCGGTACCGTTTTCCCGCTTGCCATGGGATTCGCAGCCGACGCTGTCGGGCAGGCCGGCGCAGTAGCCGTGATGACTCTCGGAGTGGCATATCTCCTTTACTACACCTTTAAAATCAAATAAATACCATATACATCATGACAAACGACAACATAGTGGTCGGAATGGGCGAAGCCCTGTGGGACGTTCTGCCCGAAGGCAAAAAAATAGGCGGAGCACCGGCCAACTTCGCATACCATGTGTCGCAGTTCGGGCTGCCCAGCTGCGTGGTCAGCGCTGTCGGCGCCGACGCCCTCGGTCGTGAAATAGTAGAAAACTTCACCTCCAAGGGCCTTACCCATCTCTTGCCCGAAGTGCCCTACCCTACCGGTACCGTGCAGGTGGAAATCGACCAGGCAGGCATCCCCCAGTATGACATCAGGGAGAATGTGGCCTGGGACAATATTCCTTTCACGCCGCAGCTCGAGGCACTCGCGCGACGCACCCGGGCGGTATGCTTCGGTTCGCTTGCCCAGCGCAATGTGGTGTCGCGCAACACAATCGGCAGCTTCCTCGACGCCATGCCCCGACGCGATGATAGCCTGGTGGTATTCGACGTGAACCTGCGCCAGGGCTTCTACAACAAGGAGATACTATGCGACTCGATGTCGCGCTGCAACATACTGAAAATTAACGACGAAGAGCTCGTAGCCGTAAGCCGCATGTTCGGCTATCCCGGCATCGACCTGCAGGACAAATGCTGGATACTGCTCGGCAAATATAATCTGAAGATGCTCATCCTCACCTGCGGCATCAACGGCAGCTACGTATTCACTCCCGGCAACATTTCGTTCATGCCCACACCCAAGGTCGAGGTCGCCGATACCGTCGGCGCAGGCGACTCCTTCACGGCCGCGTTCATAGCCAATATACTGAAAGGCAAACCGGTGGCCGAGGCCCATGCAAAAGCCGTGCAGACATCGGCCTTCGTGTGCACTAAAAACGGCGCCATGCCCGTACTTCCGGCCGAGCTCACCGACTGAGCCGCAGCCGACAAACACATCTCCCGGCCTGCGCACTGCGCCGCGGGCCGGGAGAAAACATGAAAGCGACGATTGCTCTTTCATTTTTTATGCTTACTTTTGTGAGCCTTTTTGAGGCAGCAATATCGTCAACGAAATGTACTTCTCACCCACAATATCATTTACGGCCCTTTGGCTCATAGGCGCATGCGCCCTGTGTGTGCTTGCGGTAGCCGCTTTCTATTTCTTCCGTGTACGCACTGTGGTAAACTACCGGCGCCGCGCCGACGGCGAGCGTCCCGACAAGCCCGACTCCGACTATCTGCCGGCTTCGGTGATAATATACTCGCAGGGCGATGCCGAAAATCTGCACGAGCTCCTCGAAGTGGTCCTCAACCAGGACTATCCGGCGGCCTACGAAGTTATTGTGGTGAACGAAGGCGAGGCATCCGATGTGCGCGACACCGTTGGCATGCTCCGCAACCGATATCCCAACCTCTATCTCACATTCACACCCGAAGGCGTGGTGAATCTGAGCCGTAAGAAGCTCGCGCTCACACTCGGCATCAAGGCCGCGCGCTACGATGTGGCCGTACTCACCACCACGGCGGCCACGGTGACATCGCCCCTGTGGCTGCGGCGCATGACATGGCGCTTCGACAAGAACTCTCCCGCCGAAGTGGTGCTCGGGTTTGCAGCCGTCGACCCCGGCGAAGACTCCGCCCACGGCTGCCGGAGAAGGGCGTTCGACTTCGTGGCCGAAAGCGTACGCTGGCTTTCGGTGGCCATAGCGGGCAAACCGTTCCGCGGCACCGAGTACAACATAGCCTACCGCCGGTCTCTGTTCCTGAAAAACAAAGGATTCGCCCGCTCGCTCAATCTGCACTACGGCGACGACGATATCTTCATATCCGAAATCGCCAACAGGCACAACACCCAGGTAGAGCTGTCGGAGGATTCGATCGTTCTGCTGCGCGAAGGCAACCATCCGCGCCTGTTCAACGAGCGGGTGCTTCGGCGCATATTCACCGAGCGTTTCATCCGCCGCAAACCGCGCGTGCTCGTGCCCCTCACAGGCATATTGCAGATCGCAGCCATAGCCTGCGGAGCAGCAGCGGCCGTAATCGACTGGCCCAATCTTCAGGTCGCCGTTATCGCCGCGGTGCTTATAGTAGCCATGCTGGCTTTCGACATCGCCACATGGCGCAAAGCCATGAAAGCGCTCAAATCGCGCCCGCTGTGCATCACCATTCCCTGGTTCGTGCTCACACACCCTCTGCGCCGGGGCATGGCGCGCCTGCACGCACGACTCGGCAAACAGAAAAAATATACCTGGGACTGACCCAGGTATAAGACGTAAACGGTTTTATCCTGATTTACTGGCAGCTATTGGTCACCGGCATCTTGGCTATGCGGCGTGCATGGCGTCCGCCCTCGAACTCGGTAGACAGGAACACGTCGAGAATCTCGAGCGCCAGTTCGGGCGATATGAAGCGCGCGGGGAGCACAAGCACATTGGCATCGTTGTGTGCGCGGGCCAGGCGAGCCAGTTCGGGAGTCCAGCACAGAGCCGCACGTATGCCCTGGTGCTTGTTGAGAGTCATGCCGATGCCGTTGCCGCTGCCGCAGATGGCGATACCGGGGTAATTCTCGCCTTTTTCGATTGCCACCGCGCAGGGATGCGCATAGTCGGCATAGTCGCAGCTTTCGGCGCTGTGTGTGCCGAAATCGCGGCATTCTATACCTTTCGATTCAAGATAGCCTTCGATTATGCCTTTCAGCTCGTAACCGGCGTGGTCGCTGCATATTGCAGGAATAAGTCCCTCTTTCAAAATTGTCATAGCAGTATGTGTTTTAGCACGTTGTCATAGTGTTGCCGGACAAGCCGCTTCTCGCCGCGACTTATCCGTCACAAAAATAAATAAAAAAACGCAATCGGCAATAGCTAAGCTCCAAACGTTAAATAATGTCAGAATGGCAGATTTTACGTTTGGCATCATATTTGTAGATTGTTATGTATATAACAAACGAAACTAAAATAATTCTCTATATGCAAAAAGGAACAATCGGAGTAACCACCGAGAACATCTTCCCGGTAATCAAGAAATTTCTATACAGCGACCACGAAATTTTCCTTCGTGAACTTGTGTCGAACGCAGTAGATGCTTCGCAGAAGATTCGCGCCCTGTCGTCGTTCGGCGAATTCAAGGGCGAACTCGGCACTCTCGACGTCCGCGTGACCGTCGACAAGGAAGCCGGCACACTCACCGTGAGCGACCACGGTATCGGCATGACAGCCGAAGACGTCGATAAGTACATCAACCAGATAGCCTTCTCGGGCGCCGAGGAATTCCTCAATAAATACAAGGGCACCGCCGCAAGCATCATCGGCCACTTCGGTCTGGGATTCTACTCGGCATTCATGGTGGCCAAAAAGGTGGTCATCAACTCGCTGTCGTGGCAGGAAGGCGCCGAAGCCGTGCGCTGGGAATGCGACGGCTCGCCCGAATACAGCATGGAAAAAGGCGACCGCACCGAGCGCGGCACCGACATCATACTCTACATCGACGACGAAAGCAAGGAATTCCTCGATCAGAAACGCGTCGATCTGCTCCTGCGCAAATACTGCCGCTTCCTCCCCGTGCCCGTCATTTCCGGCAAAGAGCAGGAATATAAAGACGGCAAGTGGGTCGACACCGACCGCGATCTGGTGGTGAACAACACCGAGCCGCAGTGGATGAAGAAACCGTCGGAACTCACCGACGAGGACTATCTCAAATTCTATCAGGAACTCTACCCCGGCCAGGACGAGCCGCTGTTCTGGATCCACCTCAACGTCGACTACCCCTTCAACCTCACCGGCATCCTCTTCTTCCCCAAGATCAAGAACAACTTCGACATCAACCGCAACCGCATACAGCTCTACTGCAACCAGGTGTTCGTCACCGATTCGGTCGAGGGCGTAGTGCCCGAGTTCATGCAGCTGCTCCAGGGTGTTATCGACTCGCCCGACATTCCCCTCAACGTGTCGCGTTCCTATCTGCAGGCCGACACCGCCGTCAAGAAAATATCGGGCTACATCACCAAGAAAGTGGCATCGCGCCTCGACGAGCTCTTCAAGGCCGACCGTGCCGACTTCGAGAAGAAATGGGACGATATCCGCATCTTCATCGTCTACGGCATGCTCACCGACGAGAAATTCTGCGACGCCGCCATGAAGTTCATGCTTCTCAAGGACACCGAAGGCCGCTACTATACCCTCGAGGAATACAAGACCCTGGTCGAAGCCAACCAGACCGATGCCGACGGCAAGGTCGTGTACCTCTACGCCAACGACGCCACCGCACAGTACAACTACATCAAGGCCGCCAACGACAAGGGCTACAACGTGCTTCTGCTCGACGGTCAGCTCGACAACCACTTCGTAGGGCTGCTCGAACAGAAACTTGAAAATGTATCGCTCGTGCGCGTCGACTCCGATGTGGTCGACAATCTCATCCGCAAATCCGACCGCAAAGTGGCCGACCTCACTCCCGTAGAGCGCACCATCCTGTCGCGTCTGTTCGAGAACGGCACACGCAAGGTCGAGAAAACCAGCTTCGTGGTACAGTTCGAGGCCCTTGGCGAAAACAGCCAGCCGGTGGTCCTCACACAGAACGAGTACATGCGCCGAATGAAAGAAATGGCCGCCATGCAGCCCGGCATGAATTTCTACGGCGAACTCCCCGACAGCTATACGATGGTGGTCAACACCGAGCACCCGCTCGTTAAGGAAATTACCGCCAAGGCCGACGAAGCCCTCGACGCCACCGTGAAACCTCTTGCCGAACGAATCGACTCCGACAACGAGGCCATCAACGCCGCCCGCAGCGCCGCCGGCGATCAGCCCATGTCGCCCGAAGCCAAGCAGAAGATCGAGGACCTTGAGAAAGCCGTCGGCGAAGCCCGCACCGAACAGTTCAAGGCCATCGACGCCTACGGCGACACCGCTCCCAAAATCAGCCAGCTCGTCGATCTCGCCCTCCTGGCCAACGGCCTCCTCAAAGGCCGCCACCTGAGCGACTTCATCGCCCGCTCCGTCGACCTCCTCAAATAACCGTCCCCACCCCTCCCCCCCCCACAACGGTGCTCCGCCCCCCCCCGGCCGAAGCACCGTTTTTTTTCATTCCATTACATGGCTGTATATCCCATTGTCTGTATATAATAAGCTGCTAAAGAATTTTTTTGTATTTTTGTCTCCATATAGTATAGATCTGCCAAATCAATGTGAATATGTCGATCTGGAATAGAAACTCAGGAATGCTAAAAAACGATGACAAAAACGATGTCACCGCCAATCAAACTATGCCTGACGGGTTTTCTATGCCTTCATATACCGTAATCGACATCGAAGTTGGTATCAAAGACTACAAAATTCATGATATAGGTGCATTACGCCACGACGGTGCGACATTTCACAATGCATCAAAAGAAGAACTATTCACATTTATCGGTAAAACCGAATACATCTGCGGTCACAATATCATTCATCACGATGCAAAATATCTGTTCACTGATGATATTTGCCGGCACCCTTTGGTAGACACTCTGTACATGTCGCCTCTTCTATTTCCGGAACGCCCATACCACCGCCTTGTCAAAGACGACAAATTGGTAAGCGAGCAGATGAATAATCCGGTCAACGATTGTATCAAGGCAAACGATCTGCTGCATAATGAGATCGAACGTTGGTTCTCTTTCCCACAAAAAAAACGCGAGCTGTTTGCTTCCTTGCTCAAAGGCAAGGAGGAATTCGATGGTTTCCTGCGTATGACGGGTGCTTCGGGTGTCACTTCCGACATTCCGGAAGTCACAAAAGAGCTATATTTCGATAAAATATGTCGGAACGCCGATCTTGAAGTTCTTGTCTCCAAATATCCATGCGCCCTGGCATATGCACTCGCCCTGATTGAGACTACCGATCATCGTTCCATTACTCCCGCATGGGTCCTTCACAATTATCCGGAAGTAGAATATATAGTAAAACTCCTGCGCCATACCCGTTGCCCGGAAGGGTGTTCTTACTGCAAACGCCAACTGGATGCCCACTATAATCTGAGAACCTTCTTCGGCTACGACCGCTTCCGCACATATGGCGACGAACCTTTGCAGGAACAGGCAGTCACAGCAGCTGTTGACGGTAAATCTCTCTTAGCCATATTCCCTACCGGAGGTGGCAAATCGCTGACTTTTCAACTGCCTGCGCTTATGGCCGGACAGACCATGCACGGACTTACTGTAGTGATTTCGCCGCTACAGTCTCTGATGAAGGACCAGGTGGACAATCTTGACGAAAGAGGCATAACCGAAGCCGTAACCATCAACGGCATGCTGGATCCTATCACACGTGCACTGGCTATAGAAAGAGTACAAAGCGGCGAAGCATCGATACTATACATTTCTCCCGAAATGCTTCGGTCCAGAACTATCGAAAAGATCCTGGCAGCACGCCATATAGTCCGATTTGTGATAGACGAGGCGCATTGCTTTTCTTCCTGGGGACATGACTTCCGGGTGGACTATCTGTATATCGGTAAATTCATCAGTCAATACCAACAGAAGAAACGGACCTCCGCCCCAATACCGGTATCATGCTTTACCGCAACTGCAAAACAAAAAGTCATTCAGGACATCTGCGACTATTTCAAACAGACACTCGATCTTGATCTGGTGCTGTTTGCTTCCACTGCCACCCGAACCAATCTGCGCTATTCGGTCATACACGAGGAGAGCGACAGCGATAAATATCTGAGACTACGAAGTCTTATTGCGGAATACAATTGCCCTACAATCGTATATGTCTCCCGGACAAAACGCACAATAGAACTGTCCGACCGTCTGACCCGCGACGGCTATCATGCTCTTCCTTTCAACGGCAAAATGGAATCCGAGGCAAAAATCGCGAATCAGGATGCCTTCATGCAAGACCGGGTACCGATTATAGTTGCAACTTCCGCATTCGGAATGGGAGTCGACAAAAAAGACGTGGGTCTGGTTATACACTACGATATATCCGACTCTTTGGAAAACTATATTCAGGAAGCCGGACGCGCCGGGCGCGATCCGGAACTTCAAGCGCGCTGTTATGTTCTTTTCTGCGACAACGATCTCGACAAGCATTTCATACTTCTCAACCAGACTAAACTAAGCATCAGCGAAATACAGCAGGTATGGAAAGCTGTCAAAAGTCTGACGCGTCAACGTATGCATGTCACATGTTCGGCCTTGGAGATTGCGCGCCAGGCCGGTTGGGATGATTCCGTATCCGATATTGAGACCCGTGTACGCACCGCACTTGCCACTTTGGAACAAAGCGGTTACCTTATGCGTGGAAACAATGTTCCCCACGTATATGCCACCGGTATCACTGTAAAAAACATGGATGAGGCAAGAAAGCGGATATCGGAGTCTATGCTTTTTGAGAGTCAGGAAATAGAGAAAGCTGTAAGAGTTATCAAATCGCTGATATCACAGAAACACATAGCCAAGGCGCAAGATTCGGAAGCAGAATCGAGAATAGACTATCTGGCCGATATCCTTGGCCTTAGCAAACGCGATGTAATATCTGTGGTAGAACGCATGCGACAGGAAGGCATTCTGGCCGACAGCAAGGATATATCCGCCTATCTTCTCGACGCCGGTGACTCCGAACGAAAATCGCAGATGCTTCTCGAACGGTTTGCCAATCTTGAACGATTCATTCTCAACCAGATACCCGATGAAGCATTGCGGATTTCCTACCGGCAACTCAATGACAATGCCGTAAATCAGGGAATTAGTTCATCGAAAGAAAAAGATATTCGGACGCTGCTCTACTTTCTGAGTGTCAAAGGATATACTTACAAAAAGGAAGACCCGGCCCGCAATCTTGTCCTAAGTCGCCAGACAAATCTTGAGTCGACAATACGTCGTTTCGAAAAAAGACTGGAGATAAGTCACTTCGCCATAAAATGGCTGTATGAGCTGTCTGAAGAATCAAACAGAATAGACTCCTCGGCAAAAACAATAAGCTTTTCCGTAGTAGAACTTCTCAAGCGGATAAAATCGAACAACAATTCCTTATTCGGCAATCTCGACAACATCAGCATCGAAGACGTGGAGGAAGCCCTGCTGTATCTGTCAAAAATCGGTGCGCTCAAACTTGAAGGCGGATTTCTGGTGCTATACAACGCCATGAATATCCAAAGGATAAAAGACACCAAATCGAGATACAAGCAGGAAGACTACCGGATGCTGAATGAATTCTATAAACTGAAAATCCAGCAGATACATATAGTGGGCGAGTATGCGAACTTGATGATGAAAGACTACAGCGCCGCCTTGCAGTATGTTCAGGATTATTTCCAGATGGACTATAGAAAATTCGTGTCCAAATATTTTAAAGGCGACAGGATAGACGAGATACAGCGCAACCTCACTCCACATAAATACGACCAGTTGTTCGGGCAGCTTTCCGAAAGACAGACTGAGATAATTTCAGATAAGGAATCTCGTTGCATAGTGGTAGCCGCAGGTCCGGGTAGCGGAAAAACTCGCGTACTTGTGCACAAACTCGCTTCTCTTCTGCTTCTCGAGGATGTGAAGCACGAGCAGCTATTGATGCTGACATTCTCAAGGGCTGCGGCAACCGAATTCAAACAGAGACTGATGGGACTGATAGGCAATGCGGCCCATTTCGTAGAGATAAAGACTTTTCACTCCTACTGCTTTGACCTTCTCGGGCGTATCGGCAATCTTGATGATGCTAAAAATGTGGTTGCCAAAGCTGCCGAAATGATAGCTCAGGGCGAAGTCGAGCCAAACAAGATTGCCAAAACAGTGCTGGTAATAGACGAAGCCCAGGACATGGGAGCCGATGAATACGCCCTTGTCAGTTCCTTAATGACAGCTAATGAGGAAATGCGTGTGATTGCGGTAGGCGACGATGATCAGAACATATATGAATTCCGAGGTTCCGATTCAGGATATATGTACCGTTTGGCAAAGGAAGACGGTGCCAGACTTGTAGAAATGACTGAAAATTACCGTAGTGCCCGTCAGCCTGTTGCTTTCGCCAACGTTTTCTCCCACCGCATAGACCACCGGCTAAAACAGACTCCGATCATATCCCTACGCGACACAGATGGTTCTGTAGAAGTAGTGCGGCACCGGTCGGAATACATGTATGGTCCGTTGGTAGAAAATCTGCTCCGACATAAAGGAAACGGATCAATCTGCGTACTTTCTCAGACAAACGAAGAAGCTGTAATTGCAATAGCTCTGCTTCGCAGACATGGCATACACAGTAAACTCATACAGTCAGTCGACGGCTTCGCTTTCTCTAATTTGGCTGAAATAAGATATTTCCTGCGTTATATAGAAAAAAAGATAAAAACGTCAGTAATACCACAGGAAGTATGGGATAGTGCCTTAGACGCCACATTTTCCACTTACGAACGAAGTACGTGTCTTCCATATATCAAACGTTGCGCAGATATTTTTGAAAAGACCAACGGCACTAAATATCTGAGCGATTTAAAAGAGTTTCTGTTCGAATCATCACTTGAAGACTTCTGCGATATTTCGGGAGACGAAGTCGTTGTGTCTACTATCCATAAATCCAAGGGCAGAGAGTTCGACGACGTATATATGCTCATCGCAGACAATTATCAGATAACGCCCCAACTACTGCGCAGGTACTATGTGGGCATGACACGTGCCAAAAACAGACTCTTCGTCCATACTAACGGCAATTGCTTCAATAATCTGGATGCCGACAGCCTTATTACCGACGAGAAGGAGTACAGCTTGCCCGACGAGATAGCCCTGCAGCTTTCTCACAAAGATCTCTATCTTAATTTCTTCAAAGACCGCAAAGATGAAGTCCTGGCGTTAAGAAGTGGTGATACTCTCATTTACAGGAACAATTATTTAATTATTCCACAAACACGCAAACCGATAGCCAAACTTTCGATAAAAATGCAGGACACACTGTCTGCCTGGGAACGGAAAGGCTATAAAGTGACTTCCGCAAGTGTCCGCTTCGTAGTGGCATGGAAGCCAAAAGACGCCTCAAAGCAGGAGCCGGAGACTGCCGTTCTTCTTGCCGATCTTGTACTTTCCAGGTGATGCAACGATAGCGTCAGTTGGCGAAATCGATGGAGATGCCCATCTGGAACCGGTGAGGATTCAGAGGATAGTATGGCATCGAGAAGTAGTTGCTGCCGCCGAACAGACCCTGGTTGAAGTGCGAGTACATGACGTAGAATCGTGTCTTGCTAAGCTTCATGTTCAGGTAGGCGTTGCAGAACGGATAGTTACCTATTTTCATCTCGCGCTGGTTGGTGAAAGCCGCCAGCGCGGGCTGGATTCCGGGAGCGTAATATTTGGTATAATAGTCGCAGTCCACACCAAGCTGAAAGCGCAGTGTGGCTATTTTTCCTAAAAGATAGAGATTGCTGTACACCGACAGCTCGGGTAGCGGAAGCACGGCGTCGTCCGATGTCTTCTGATATGTCACGCGATTGTCCCAGTGGAGTATGCCCAGTTTGAAATTCTGCTCCAGCGATATGCTGAGCACCTGCACGCTGCCGCCGTGCTGCCGCGGCATGCCGGCGGCGTCGAAGTATATGTGATTCTGTATATTCGACACACGCACTGCGGCCCGTGTGCGTGTGCGTGGATAAGCGACTTCGCCGCCGAACGACAGATCGCGGATTTTGCCGAAGTCGTTCTGCCACACGAAGTGGTTCGATATATAATTCTTGGTGAGGTACGGTGCCTCGGTGTTATGAAACTTGCCGAATGCCGTAATCGCCAGACTGTCGCCGAGGAGCCGGAAGCGGGTCTTCACGGTGCCGTCGAGTTTGAGATCGCCGGCCACGGGGCCGAGAAATCCTATTTCGCCCGTAGCCTCGTAGGTGAGCACCGAGCCACGCTGTTTGGTGAGCTGTGCGCCGGCATAGGCCAGATGCTCTGTCTTCGAGGACGCTATATCGAGACCCTCGGGCAGAGCCGTCAGTCCCAGGTCGGGATTGGAGCGGTCGAGGGTGTCGGGCGTCATGTTGTACTTGCGCACCTGATGCGACACATAGGCCGCAAGGCCGAACTTGGCATACTTATGGAAGCCCTCGAGCAGCGACACGCCCACGATATTCGACAGCGACCAGTATGTGGTGCGGTCGCGGGTGAAGTCGGGGTTGAGATAGGTGTTGTCGAAGTACTCGCGTGTCTCGGCAGGCGATGTGTCGATAAACAGATGCTTGGCCGAACGGTACTTGAGAGTATATATAAATGAAGAGACCGGTATGTAGGTGCGCACCGTCGTGGTGTCGTCGACCTGTTCCTCGTGCCAGTAGCCAACCTTGTAGCGGTTGTTGAGGTAGAGCTCGTCGCCGCTCTGGCGGGTGTGGGCGTCCTTGAGGCGGGTGGGAATGGATTTGGCGTCGATAGAGGTGACACCGCCCTGCAGCTCGGCCGGATCGGTGATATAGAGCATATCGGTAATGCCGCCATTCTCCTTGTTCACCATATTATAGTGGTTGAAGAAGCCCTGGAACTCGTAGCGGTCGCCCATATACGATCCCGAGGCGCCCCACGACAGATCTTTGGCCGCCTGGTAGTTGTAGCTGCCTTTGGAGTAAAGGTAGTCGAGCATGGCCCCGACCTGGGCCTTGGCGTTGATATTTCCCGAAAAGGTGGTCTGCAGGCGTTCCTGGGCGTTTTCGCGTCCGCCCGATGTGATGAACGACAGCAGAGTCATGGGTATGCGGGTGTTGTAGAACTTCTGTTTCGACTCCGACGGCAGCCAGTGCGACAGAGCGTCGCGGAAAAAGAAGTCGCTCATCGGCTCGCGGCCGCTGAAAATCATGTCGAGGCCCTCGCCGCCGAGGTTGCCGGTGGTGGCCCAGGCATCGGTGACAGCCGACGGCACAGCCTCGCGGCTGTAATTCTCGAAAAGAGTGTCGATAGTGGCTTCTTCGCGCAGACCCAGCGGCGAAAGCAGCTTCCAGGCGTACGACGGAGCCACCGTGATATTCTTCGGGTGGCCTGTATGGGTGTGATTGGCGTCGCCGGCCTGCTGGGCCAACAACGGTACGGCGGCAAACACAACGGTGGCCGCCGACAGTGTCAGTTTCTGAATCAGATTCATTTCGGACACAAAATTAGCTAAACCGCATCAATTGCTCGGAGAGCGACCGTTAAAATTCATTAATCCTCGGCAAGCCCGTTTTTTTACCGTATCTTTGCTGGCCGCCATCAGTTTTTTAACCGGGAAATATGAAATCATCGCATACAAGCAGCTATTCCTTCCTGTTCGGAACCATACTGTTCCTATATCTGTTCTATTCCCTTCTGGCTGCCGGCATATGTTTTATCTTCGATTTAAAGTTGAGCGGCGCCATCCTTCCGCTGTCGTTCGTCCTTGCATGCCTGAGCATTATGCCGTGCGAACGCCGCACCGGGCTATTACTGCGTCTGTGGATTCCGGCGGCCGCGTTGATAGCCGCGCTGTGCATTGTCAACAGTTTTATCTACGACTCCACCTTCGACAGCATAGGCTACCATTACGACACCGTGGTGATGATGGCGCAGGGATGGAACCCATTCAAAGAATATCCCTGGAACGGCTCGATATGGGCCATGCACTATGCCAAAGCACCTGAGACTCTGCAGGCTACCGTGCTCGCTTTCACAGGCAACCTACAGACGGTGAAAAGTATAAACTTCGTCTTCGCCATAGCCGCGGCCTGCCTGCTGTGGCATGCGATGGAAACCGACGTTCCGTCGGTCAGCCGCCGCTGGCGCATAGCCGTAACGGCAGTGGCCATGCTCAATCCCGTACTCATATGGCAACTGTTTTCGGCCTACAACGACTACGCCCTCTGGCTCGAGACCATAGCGGCCGTGTCGTGCTTCGTCCTCATTTGCCAGAAGCCACGCGCCGCCATGCCGTACGTGCTTCTTGGCGCCGTCATGGTAATAAGCATAAACACCAAATTCACCCATTTCTTCTATATCGGCCTGGAATGCCTGCTGTTCGCCCTGTGGTGTCTCGCCACCAGGCGCCCCCTTATTCTGCGCTACGGCACCATCACCATAGCCTTGGCACTTGTCACTGGCATTTTCGTGGCCGGATACAGCCCCTATGTCACCAATACAGCAGACTACGGCAACCCGTTCTATCCCCTTATAGGCGGCGGAGCCGACATAATGACCTCCAATACCCCCGACATGTACGCCGGCCACAACCGCGTATACAATTTCTTCGAGTCGCTGCTGTCGGTTTCCGACTCGCCATGGGCGCTTCTCAACGGCCACATAAGCGTCGACGGCCTGACGCGCTGCTACTCGAAGGACATGCGTGTCAACGGCTTCGGCATCCTCATGGCGCCGATGCTGCTTGCTTCGCTGGCACTTATGATTCTGAGCCGCCCGCGGAAAACTTATTGGCTTATATACGCATCGGCATTCGCTCTGTCGTTCTGCTTCGAACAGACCTGGTGGGCACGCTATATACCGTTCCTGTGGGGAGCCGTGGTCATATCGCTTGTAGCGGCCCTGACTTCAGGACGTAAACGGCGGCTTACACGCATCCTCTGCGCCGTCACGGTAGCTGCGGCGGTCGCCAACGGAGCGGTATCGCTGATGGCGACGGCCTACGGGCGCCTGTCGTACAGCGTGTACATGCACTATATCCTTGGCACCGACCGCAGCAGCATGCCCCCGCTCAAGGTCGCCAATCTCAACTACGCGCTCCGGCAGCAGTTCAAAGAGAAAAACGTGGTTATCGAGGAGTACGAAACATGGCGCGAACTCGACAGGAAGGATAATCTGTACCGACTGTTCGGCCTCGAATATTTCGAATGCGTCGCAAAGTTAGACAGAGAAACATACCCCCGGCTCTACGAACCGGATGGCATCCTCGCAAAAACCGGCAGATTCCACGAACGCCGGTTCATACCCGCGTTTTAACACATATTTTAACAGCTTCTTGCTCGATAGCACGTTTTTTTTGTACTTTTGCAAAATATTGAGCATTCAATGACTACTCTCGAAGCCATAACATATAATCACCGTGCGGAGCTGGAACGTCTCAACACACGCATCGCCGAGCAACTCAAGGGCTCGAACACGCTGATGGACAGAATCGTGCTGTCGCTGCTCCGCACCAAAGGGAAACAGATACGGCCGCTGATGGTTTTCCTGTGCGCGGGGCTGACGGGTTGCGACAACGAACGAGTACTCGCCTCGGCCGTAGCCGTGGAGCTGTTGCACAACGCCTCGCTGATACACGACGACGTGGTCGACAATTCGCCCACACGCCGCGGACAGCCTACCGTCAATGCCATATGGGACAACCATATAGCCGTACTCGTCGGCGACTACTTCACTTCGTCGGCAATGCAGCAGGCTATCTCGACCGGCGACATCCGCATCGTCGACGTACTGTGCCGCCTCGGCCGCAGTCTGTCGCTGGGCGAAATCGACCAGATATACAACGCCCGCGAGCATACCCTTACCGAAGAGAACTATTACCGTATCATCGACTATAAGACGGCATCGCTCTTTGTGGCGAGCGCCGAAATGGGCTGTCTGGCAGCCGGGGTAGCCGACGAACGTCTGGGCGCCCTGTCGGAGTACGCGTTGCTTTTCGGCCGCTGCTTCCAGATACGCGACGACATATTCGACTATTTCCCCTCGCAGCTTGTCGGCAAGCCCACCGGTAACGATCTGCGCGAAGGCAAGATATCGCTGCCCCTGCTCTATGTGCTCGGGCGCGATGACCTCCCCGGCCGCGACGCCATCAAGGCCCTTCTCGACCGCGACGGCCTCACCGACACCGACATAGCCACCATACAGGCCTTCGCCCGCGACAACGGCGGCATCGACTACGCCTACGCCGCGATGGAAAAACTGCGCCGGCGCGCCTACGAGTGCCTGCGCATCTTCCCCGAGTCCGACGGACGCCGTGAACTCGAGGAACTTTTCGATTTCACCATAGCACGTCAGTTCTGAACCATGAAAGGGCGTGCGGGCAAAGGCATGAGAGTGTTGGTGTGGGGCTGCCTGTCGGGCCTGCTGGCCGCATGCGCAAGCATGGGACGCCCTGAGGGTGGCGCCCGCGACGAACTGCCACCTGTTTACGTCCGTTCCGACCCCGCCCCGGGTGCCGTCAACGTCACGCCCAAACGCATCAACGTAATTTTCGACGAAAACATACAGCTCGAGGACGCGTTCTCGAAAGTTGTCGTATCGCCGGCCCAGAAAACGCCACCGACGGTAAGTTCCAACGGCCGCCGCCTCACCGTGGACTTCCGCGACACCCTGCAGGCCAACACCACCTACACCATCGACTTCGCCGACGCCATAAAGGACCTCAATGAGGGCAATATCCTCGACGGATTCGCCATGGACTTCTCCACCGGTCCCGTACTCGACACCCTGCGCATATCGGGCATGGTGCTTCAGGCCGAAAACCTTGAGCCGGCCCAGGGCATGCTCGTAGGCGTATACTCCAACCTCTCCGACACCGCCATCCACACACTGCCGCTGGAGCGCATAGCCCGCACCAACCAGTACGGCCAGTTCACCATCCGCAACCTCAAGGAAGGCGAATACCGAATCTACGCCCTCAACGACCTCAACCGCGACTACCATTGGGACCGTTCGGAAGACATCGCTTTCTACGATGTCACCGTCCGCCCATACACCGAATCCATCACCGTCACCGACACACTCTACGCAGCCGACGGTTCCGACTCGCTTATAACGCGCCCGGGCACACGCTATCTGCCCAACGATATATTGCTCAGTTGGTTCAACGAGAACTACCGCTCGGCCTATCTTTCGGACTACAAGCGTCCCGACGCACGCCGCATCACTCTCACATTCGGCGCTCCGGCCGACAGTCTGCCCAAAATCACCATCGTCGACGGTGCCGGCACACCCGGAGCCGACATCTCGGAGTGGGCGCGCCTGAAAGCCAACGCCACCCTCGACACCCTCGAATACTGGATTTCCGACACCACCATCGTGGCATCCGACTCGCTGCGGCTGTCGGTGGGCTACTTCCGCACCGACACCACCGACCGGCTGGAGTGGCAAACCGATACCCTGCGCTTCAACTTCCGCGACCTCGAGAAGAAAAAGAAAGAAAAAGAAAAGCAGAAAAAGAAAAAAGACCAGGACGACCTGCCGCGATTCACGGTCGACTCCATTACCGGCGACACCACCTTTCTGCCGCCGCCCGACATGGAGTACCTGACCCTGCGCACGCTCACTCAGACACAGGACCTCAACAAGCCGCTGATTCTGGAATCGAACATTCCGCTCGAGAGTCTCGACAGCGCCGGTGTGCATCTGGAACTGATGGTCGACACCGTGTGGACAGAGCTTGACGTATCGTTCCGCCCCGACTCCGCCGACCTGCTGATGCGCCGCCGCATGGACGTCGACTGGGAACCCGGCGCCAAATACCGCCTTACCGTCGACACCCTCGCCGCTGTGGGCATGTACAACATATGGAACCGCCCGTTCAGCCAGGAATTCTCCACCAAACAGACCGAGGATTATGCCAAACTGATATTCAACCTTACAGACCTCGACAGCGTACAGGCCGTAGTACAACTTGTCAACACTTCGGATGCCCCGGTATATCAGGCAATAAAGCCTGCGGGCACCAACCGTGTCGAGCTGCCCTTCCTCAATCCTGGCACATACTATGCGCGCCTCATCATCGACGCCAATGCCAACGGCAAATGGGACACCGGCTCGGTCCGCGACTCCATTCAGCCCGAAGAGGTATACTACTTCGCAAAAAAATTCGACCTTAAGAAAAACTGGGATGTCGAACAGTCGTGGAACATCTACGAACTGCCTGTCGACATGCAGAAACCCTATGCCATAAAGAAAAACAAACCCAAGCTCAAGCGTGGCGAAAAGGCGCCCGAAGAGGAAGAAGAGGAAGATGAATTCGGCAGCGGTGTCTACGACCCCTTCGGAAACACTTCGGGCAACCGCGGCACCAACAACCGCGGCACCGGCAGCCGCAATAACTTCAGCCGCCCCCTGCGCTGAACAGCCGGGAATCCAAACTCTAAATTGCAGTTAAATACGTGCATTTTTAGTGAATTTAATATAACAAGCGTTCCTTTTTCAATTTAAATAAGCTATTTTTGTATAACACTAATTCAACTATAATCATACTACAATCTTAGCACATTTAGAATTATGAAAAAGAAACTTATCATTACCATGGCAGTTGCCGCCGTCGCCGCCTTCTGGGCTTTCGCACGACAGGCCGACACCGCCGATACCGCCCCTGCGGGCGACGACCGCACCGCCGGCCGTCTCATATCCCAGGACGACTTCGTCCGCACGGCCGAAGAGACCGTCAACGGCGTGGTGAGCGTCAAGAGCTATGCCACCCCGCGCAGCCGCCAGGCCTACGACAACCGTGGCGGCCAGTACTTCAGCGACCCCTTGTTCGAATTCTTCTTCGGCACACCGTCGCAGCCCCGTCAGCGCCGCGAGCAGCCCCGCACTCCCGAGCAGCAACAGCAGATCGGCCTGGGTTCGGGCGTCATAATAAGCAAAGACGGCTATATCGTCACCAACAACCACGTCATAGCCGATGCCGAGCGTCTGGAGGTGACCCTCAACGACAACCGCAACTTCCCCGCCACCATCGTAGGCGCCGACCCCACCACCGACCTCGCCCTCATCAAGATCGACGCCCCCGACCTTCATGTAATCCCCATGGGCGACAGCGAGAAGCTCCACGTGGGCGAATGGGTGCTCGCCGTAGGCAATCCCTTCGGCTTCACATCCACCGTCACATCGGGCATCGTAAGCGCCAAGGCTCGCAACATATCGAGCTCCACCGGCGCTCCCTCTTCGGGCGGTATCGAATCGTATATACAGACCGACGCCGCCGTCAACCAGGGCAACTCGGGCGGCGCGCTTGTGAACCTCGACGGCGAGCTCGTAGGCATCAACACCGCCATCTACTCGCAGACAGGCGCCTATGCCGGCTGCTCCTTCGCCATCCCCACCTCCATAGTGCAGAAAGTGGTCTCCGACCTCAAGAGCTACGGTGTGGTGCAGCGCGCTTATCTGGGCATACGCTTCTATGAGCTCACACCCGAACTTATAGCCGAAAAGAAAATCGAAGGCACCACCAGCGGCATCTACGTGGCCGACATCGAGGAGCGCTCCGCAGCCCGCGAAGCCGGTTTCGAGGAAGGCGACATCATCGTGTCCATGGGAGACCGCCCCACCCGCTCCACAGCCCAGCTGCAGGAAGTTGTGGCCGGCATGAGCCCCGGCGACACAGTCGAGGTAGAGTTCTTCCGCCAGGGCAAGAAGAAAACCTGCAAGGTCGTGCTCCGCAACAACCGCGGCAATATGGCCATAACACGCCCCGGCGACGAAGCCAACCTCGGCGCCACCCTCTCGGCACTTGACGAAGACACGGCCCGCTCGCTGGAGATCCGCGGCGGTGTCAGCGTGACCGACATCAACTCCGACGGCCGCTTTGCCAAGGCAGGCGTGCGCGAGAACTTCATAATTCTCGGTGTCAACGGCAAGCGCGTGACATCGCCCGACGAAATCAAGGCCATCGTCAAGCAGCTCACCGCCGCTCAGACACAGGTGCAGGACCGCGTGCTCTTCCTGTCGGGCATGTACCCCTCGGGCAAAACCGCTTACTACGCCATACCTCTCGATGACTGACAACAGCACAACGTCGCCGCAGCGAACAAAAAGCGCCGCGGCGGCGTTTATCATTCGATAGATATACAAGATTATACTAACCCTCTAAAACAATACACCAATGAAAGGACTTCCCATCGTCATCGCAGCTCTCGGAGGCGCTCTCGTAGGCGCAGCTACCGCTCTTCTCTTCGCTCCCCAGAAAGGCAGCGAAACACGCGAGGCTATCCGCGGCTTCATCCGCAGCCATGTGCCCGGCATCAAAGAGCAGGAACTCGAGACACTCGCCGACCAGATCGCCGAAGAAATCAAAGAAGTAAAATAAACAACCGATCGTGGATTATGAATTGAAATTCACAATCACTTACAATAAGCATAATTCATAATCCACAATTCATAATTCCAAAGATATGAAGGGACTTCTCACATTCGTATTCGGAGTCGCCGTGGGCGCCGTGGCAACCGCTCTTCTCACACCCACTACAGGGCCCGAACTTCGCGAACGCATCCGGCTCATTCTGCAGAAACGAGGCATCATCGCTGCCGACGATATCGATGAACTCGTCGAAATGATAGCCTCCGAGGTTGAAGATAAAAAATAGAATACATCTCCTCACCCAACAACGGGTGGCGTCGCCCCATCGGCCCGGGCACGTCACCCTTTAAAACTTCACATTATGGAACAAAGCGATCCCCGCTCGTCGAGCGTAATGTCGGCCATAGGCTCTACCGTTTCGACCTATCTGAAACTGCTTATGGAGGACACCCGCCTCAACGTCACCGAGAAGCTCACGCGCCTGCTTTCGGCGCTCACCGTGTGCGCTCTGATGCTCGTTCTGGCCATAGCCACTCTGCTCTTTCTGTCGATAGCCGTCGGCATGGCGCTGGGCGATATCCTCGATCCCATATGGGCATATATCATCGTTGCGGCTTTCTACGCTGTTCTGGCCGTGATAATATTTTTCTGCAAGAAATCTCTAATCGTCAATCCTATCGCACGCTTCCTGAGCCGTCTGCTCATCGAAGCGCCCGAAAACACTCAAGTAGTCCATGATAAATCTACCCCCGTATCCTAAAGCTCCGGAGAACAACTGGAAAGGGCTCACTCTCGACGAACTGCGCATGCGCCGGGCTCTGGTGCAGGCCCGGATGGAGATTCAGAAATACAAACTCAACGGTCTTGTCGACGGCATGCGCGAGCGGACGCCTCTTTTCGGAGGCTCGACATCGCTTTTCTCACGCATCACAGGCGCCCTCAGTTTCGCCGAATACGCTTTCTTCGCCGTACGACTCATAAAACTCGTTTCGCCTATATTCCGGAAAAAGAAATAGACCCCGCCCCATGCACCGATCCATTATCACAATTATCGCGGCGATTCTGCTTGCGCCGTCGCTGCTTTTTGCATTCGACACACGGCAGCACATTGCCGAAAAACCGGCCCGCGCCGCAGGCCACTACTACGCCTATCCCGATGACGAGATCAGCCCCGACTACGGCACGTCGCCCGAGGGCTACGAAGCTTTCTATCTCAGCCACTACGGCCGCCACGGCTCGCGCTTCCTCACCTCCGAGGAAGGCTACACCAATATCATGGGTCTTCTCGCCCGCGCCGACTCGGCAGGCGTGCTCACCGAAGCCGGCCGGCACCTGCGCGCACAGCTCGACACCGTCTACGCCGAAGCCCGCGGCCGCGCCGGCGAGCTCTCGCCTCTGGGACGCCGTCAGCACCGCGGCATAGCCACACGCATGGCCACAGCCTATCCCGGCATCATTGCCGACAGCGCACGCATCACCGCTGTCTCCACCATAGTGATGCGTTGCGCCCACTCGATGTTCGCCTTCATCGAGGCGCTCAAGGAACTCAATCCATCGCTCGACATACCGCGCGAGTCGTCGATGCGCAACATGTCGTACCTCAACTACAACTCGCCCGAATCCGAGCAACTGCGCAGCGCCAAAGGCCCCTACCGCAAGGACTGGAAAAAATTCCGCAAAGAGAAAATTAAGACCGACCGTCTGCTCGACTCCATATTCAACGACAGAAAATTCGTGGCCGACAACGTCGATCCCTATAAATTCATCGAAGACATCTACTATCTCGCTTCCGACATGCAGAGCGTCGACTGCGGAGTCGATCTCAGCAGATGGCTTACGCCCGAGGAACTCTACAACATATGGGAGACCTTCAATTTCCGCTTTTTCGCCCGCTATTCGTCGTACAAGCCCGTCAACGGCGCCTTTACCGACAATTCGCGTCCGCTGGTACGCGATATCCTCGACAAGGCCGACAGCTACATCGCCGACGGCGCCCACGGTGCCACACTGCGCTTCGGTCACGACACTAATGTGATGCCCCTGACCGCACTTCTGGCCATCGACGGCTGCCACACCGGCGAGACCGCCCCCGAGCTCATAGCCGACAACTTCGCCAACTACCGCATAGTACCCATGGCCGCCAATGTGCAGATGATCTTCTTCCGGCCTGTCGAAGGCGACGGCGAAATACTGGTGCGCCTATTCCTCAACGAGCGCGACGCCACTCTCCCTCTGCCTGCTGTCGACGGCAAATATTACCGCTGGAGCGTACTCCGCCCCTATCTCGAATCTCTCGCGGCGCCGAAATGAGTTCTCTGCCACCGATATTCGTAATCCACGTCCGCACCGGCTATGAGGACCGGGCCGCGCACATCGAGGCCATGATGTCGCGCCTGGGGCTGCCGTTCGAATATATCCTCGACGGCGACAAGGCCGACCTCACGCCCGAAATCCTCGACCGCTGGTTCGCCGGCACGATGAAGTGTGCATCCGGCGCCACTTCGTGCGCCTACAAGCACCTGCTGGTCTGCCGTGAGATAGTATCGCGCGGACTGCCGGGCGCTCTGGTGCTCGAAGACGACATAGTGCTAACGCCACGCTACAGCGAAGTGGCCGCCCACACCGTGGCCGAACTGCCGAAGGGCGAACCGGCCATAATATCATACGAAGACACGCGTCTGCGCTTCGTGCCCCGCAGCAAACGCCGTAAAGGCCGCTATCTCTACCCCGGCGACCGCGACCGCTTCACCGGCGCCCTCTACGTCAGTGCCGAAGCCGCCGCGCTGATACTCGCCGAAGCCGCCGCACACAAAATGGACTGTCCCATCGACATCTACCACCGCCGCCTGCTCGACTCCGGAAAACTCAAGTACTACTGGAGCCATCCGTGCACGGCATCGCAGGGTAGCTTCAACGGACTTTTCGCAACATCCATCGATGCCAACCGCGGAAAAGTACTGGCATGGAAAGCCAAGCGACTTTATCGCAGGCTGCTATACTTTTTCCGATGATTTTTTCGTAATTTTGCCATCAGTACAACAAAACACAATCTTATGCATAAATTAGCAATGACAGCGAGCGCACTGCTTCTGGCGGCCACAGCCGCCTCGGCCGGTAACCGCTTCACCATCGACGTCCTCGAACAGCTCGGCCGCGTTAGCGCCCCTTGCGTAGCCCCCGACGGCAAGACGGTGCTGTTCGGCGTTTCATATGAAAATCTTGCCGAAAACAATTCCAACAACGACCTCTACACCGTCCGCATAGGCAGCGAAGAGACTCCCGTAAAAATCACCGATACCCCCAAGAGCGAAAGCTCGGCCGTATGGATAGCCGGCGGCTCGAAAATCGCCTTCCTCTACCCCGACGCCGACGGCAACGCCCAGATGTGGACCATGAATGCCGACGGCACCGACCGCGTGCAGGCTTCGGAGCATCCCGGCGGCATATCTGGCTTCCTGCTGTCGCCCGACGAGAAAAACATTGTCGTTATCGGCAACGTGAAGTACGCCCGCAATGCCGGCGACCTCTACCCCGATCTGCCCAAGGCCACCGGCCGTGTGATCGACGACCTTATGTACAAGCACTGGGACGAATGGGTGACCGAGATACCCCATCCTTTCGTCGGTAAATTCGACGGTGCGAAAGTATCGGATCTCAAGGACATCATGGCCGACGAGCCCTTCGAAGCTCCCATGAAGCCCTTCGGCGGTGTCGAGTCGTTCGCATGGCACCCCAACAACGAGATGCTCGTGTATGTATCGCGCAAAAAGACCGGTCTGGAATATGCCGTATCCACCAATTCCGACCTCTACATGTACCATCTTCCCACCGGCCAGACCCGCAACCTAACCGAAGGCATGATGGGCTACGACACCATGCCGGCATTCTCGCCCGACGGCCACTACCTCGCATGGCTCAGCATGGAGCACGACGGCTACGAAAGCGACCGCAACCGTCTCTTTGTGCTCGACTGCTATACCTCCGACAAATATGAGCTTCCCGGCAACTGGGATTACTCCATAGACGAATTTGCATGGGCTCCCGACAGCAAGTCGATAGCCTTCATCGCCCCCAAGGACGGCGTGATTCCCGTGTTCCAGGTCGAAGCCAAGAAAGGTGCCACACCCGTACAGCTTGTCGACGTTCAGGCCGATTTCACCTCGCTGCAGGTGACCAAGGAGCACATCGTGACAATGATGCACTCCATGCTCCGCCCCAACGAGATCATGACTATCGCCCGCAACCCCAAAGGCCGCCGCTCGGCCCTGTGGGAGCTCACCGACATCAACGGAGAGATCTTTGCAGGCCTCGACATGCCTTATGTCGAAAAACGCATGGTGCCCACTACCGACGGCAAGGAAATGACCACCTGGGTGGTATATCCTCCCAAATTCGACCGCAATAAGAAATATCCCGCACTGCTCTACTGCCAGGGCGGCCCCCAGCAGCCTGTGAGCCAGTTCTGGAGCTACCGCTGGAACCTCGCCCTGATGGCATCGGAAGGTTACGTGGTAATAGCACCCAACCGCCGCGGTCTCCCCGGCTTCGGTTCGGAGTGGAACGCACAGATTTCCAAGGACTATCCCGGCCAGAATATGAAGGACTATCTCGCCGCCGTCGACGACATGAAGCGCGAAAGCTACATCGACCCCGCCCGCATAGGCGCCACCGGTGCAAGCTACGGCGGTTTCTCGGTCTATTATCTCGCCGGCAACCACGAAGGCCGTTTTGCCGCCCTTCTGGCTCATGCGGGCATCTTCAATATGGAGGCCCAGTACCTCGAGACCGAAGAAATGTGGTTCGCCAACTGGGACATGGGCGGTGCATTCTGGGAAAAGGACAACGCCGCAGCCCAGCGCACCTTCGCCAACTCGCCCCACCGCTTCGTAGACCGCTGGGACACCCCGATCATGATATCGCACGGCGAATACGACTACCGCATCCTCGCCTCGCAGGGCATGGCGGCCTTCAATGCGGCCAAGCTCCGCGGCATTCCCGCCGAGATGGTGGTATTCCCCGACGAAAACCACTGGATTCTCAAGCCTCAGAACGCCGTGCTGTGGCAGCGCCTGTTCTTCCGCTGGTTCGACAAATGGCTCAAACCGGAGAAAAACTGAATTCGCCGGGTCGATAGAGTAAAAAGTTTATAAAGTTAAGATATTAGTGCATTTCTATTAACCCATTACTTATTACTTTATTAACCCCCTATCCCACGGTAAAAAATGTCCAAGGCACAGCTTAAGAAAGAACTCACACACCTCGACCGGGATCAACTGGTCGAGGTGATTCTTAATGCCTACTCATCGTCGAAAGAATCGAAAGAATATTTCGAATTCTTTCTCAACCCCGACCTCGAGGCGCTGATGCAGAAAAAAGTCGACATCATCGCCAAAGAACTCAACCGGGCAAAATACGGCTACTCCAAAGCGCGCATCAGCTTCATACGCAAAGCCATCAGCGACTTCGCGGCCTTCGGCGTGGGCGACGAGCATGTCTACACGCTCACGCACTGCGCCCTGCGGATGCTGGTGGGGATGGAAAGATACTACCATTTCTCCGAAACCCTCACCAAAGGCACTCTTCGCCTCACCGGCGACTTCATAGCCCTGGCCGACAGGCTCGAATGCATCGACGACGCCCTCGGAAAACTCAAGCGCATGGGCGAAGAAGACCTCGGCCGCGCCAACTTCCGCGCCAAAGTAGACACTGCCGCCCGGGATGCAGTAAAAGAATTATCAACAAAAAAACACCGATAACTATGAAAATCAAAGCATTGCTCGCCATGGCCGCCATCCTCGCCGCAGGAACGGCTTCCGCCCAGTATGTTTCCACAAAACAGGGCGCCGCTCTCGACTACCGCTCCACAATGAAGGAAGTCGAAAAGGCCATACTCAGCACCGACTCCATAGTCGGCGTAAGCACAGCCGACGGCAAGACCACCGTCCGCATCAAATCGTGCCTTCACAACGACAATCCCCTGCAGGACGACATAGTGATGTTCAATTCCGCAACATTCACCACTCCCGAAGAGCCCACCACAATCGTGCAGATGGACGGCGAGGAGTTCAAGGCCTTCATCCTCAACACTGTAAAGATGGCTATGGAAGAGGCCGGCCAGTTCAATCCGCAGCAGTTCGACGAATATGCCAACAGCCTCAAGGCCAAGGGCGAACTCTCGCTCGTGCTCAACCCCAAGGCTGCTGCCGGCGAAAAGATTCCCAACTCGCGTCTGCGCGTCGACATGGGCATGCAGGCCGCCACGATGTTCATATCGAACGCCGTTGTCGAAGGCTTTGAAGACATCACCGTAGAAGGCGGCACTTTCGCCAACTGCATCAAGGTGAAGTATGAGAAGCGCGAAAACACCCCTTCCGGCAGCGAGAAAAGCTACGTCACCGCCTGGTATGCCCCCGAGGTAGGTCTGGTCAAAGAAGTCAGCGCCGACAAGAAAGGCAACGTCCAGAGCGAGCAGGAGCTCATCAAGATAAATTAGCTATTTTAGCTAACTTAGCTATAATAGCTCACCGAACCCGGGATAAAACCCGGGCTTTCTTTTTTATCCCTGGAAATTCCTGACGTAATCCGACGGATTGACACCGAATTCTTCCTTGAAACACTGGCGGAAATAGGGCGTGGAATTGATGCCGACCTTGAACGACACCTCCGAAATCGTGAACTTGCCCTGGGCCAGTAGTCGCTCGGCCACCTGCATGCGCACCTTGCGTATATACTCGTTGGGCGACAGGCCGGTAAGAGCCTTCACCTTGCGGTAGAGAGTGGCGCGCGACATACACATCGTGTCCGACAGGAATGCCACATCGACGTTTTCCGACGATATATGCTCGCTCACGGCATTGTGGAGACGGTCGAGGAAGTCGCGGTCGAGAGCGCTCATTTCGGACGCCGGCCTTTCCTCTGCGGGCGCGGCCTCCGCCTTTTCATCATTGTTCTCGGGCGGCTGGGGCGCCGACAGCTTCATGACCGGCGCCGCCGTATTGGCCATAAGCTCGCGCGAACGCAGTATATTGTTCACACGGCTGATAAGCAGCTGGGTGCTGAAGGGCTTGGTAAGATAGGAGTCGGCCCCGGCAGTGTAGCCGTCCTCGCGGTCGAGATCGCTGTCCTTGGCCGTAAGCACTATCACCGGAATATGACTGGTGACGATATCGGCTTTGAGCTGCCGTGTCATTTCCAGACCGTCCATCACCGGCATCATTATATCGGTGAGTACGATATCGGGCATGACCGCACGCGCCATTTCGAGGCCTTCCTGACCGTTGGTGGCCGTCTTGACATCGAAGAGATCGGTAAACGATTCGCTGATGTATTCGCGCAGATCCTCATTGTCCTCCACCACTAATACCACCGGCATCCTGCGGTCGTCGCCGCGAGCCACGGCAGTATCGCCGGCAGGTTCGAGCTGCGGTAGTGCCGATGCCTGCGTATCGTCGGGGTGTATGGCCTCGGGATAGCTCTCGTCGGCCCACAGACGCAGAGTGAACACTGTGCCCTCGTTGAGCTTCGAGTCGACCTTTATCGAACCATGGTGCAGTTCCACCAGATTTTTCACCAGAGCCAGGCCTATGCCCGTGCCCGAAGCCTGATGGCTGCCCTTCTCCTGATAATAACGGTCGAAAATATGCGGCAATGCATCGGCCGATATGCCGTACCCTGTATCACCCACGCTTATTTCCACATATTCGCGTCCTTCGTCGGCACCCTTGCGGCACAGAATGTCGATAGTGCCCTTGGGAGTATACTTGAGGGCGTTCGATATGAGATTGTCGAGTATCATGCCCACGGCCTCCTTGTCGTAGGGCATGACTATGCTTTCGGGGTCGGCCGATATGTTGATCTTAATCTTGGAACCGCTGATAAGCTCCTTGTACTTGAGAGCCGTCTCGTAGACTGTAGACACGATATTGCCCGACATTATGCACAGGCGCTTGTTGGCTGTCTCGCTCTTGCGGAAATCGAGAATCTGATTCACCAGCGACAGCAGTTTGCGGGCGTTGCGGTTTACGACCCCGATGCGGCGCCGCTCGGTCTCCGACAGGCCGTCGCCACGGAGGCTGTCCTCGAGCGGGCCCACGATGAGTGTCAGCGGCGTACGCAGCTCGTGGGTCACGTTGGTATAGAAGCGCAGACGCTCGTCGGCAAGATCCTTGTCCTGCAGACGCTGCTTTTTCTCAAGCTGATAGAGCGATTCGGCCTTGAGACGCCTGCGGTAGAAATGCAACAAGGTCCATATCACGGCCACTACCAGCAGGAAATACAGCAGTTTGGCCCACCATGTGAGCGGCAGAGGAGGCTCTACGGTGATGCGTACCGATGTTATTTCGGAACTCCACTCCTGATTGCGCATGCGCGTATTCACCTCGAAAGTATAGGAGCCATGAGGCAGATTGCGGTATACCACCGTATTCGACCCCGTAGAGAACCAGTCGTCGTCGAAGCCCTTGAGGCGAAAACGGTATTCCACGCGCTGCGCCAGACTGTGGTCGGCGATATTCGCCGTTATCGATATCGTGTTCTGGTCGGCGTCGAGCACTATGCGCTCGCCCGCCGGCATCTGGCCGAAAGTGGCGAAATCCGTAACTTTGCCGCCCGAGAATACCTCGAACTGGGTGATGTTGGCGGCCGGTGCGTCGCGCACGGCAAGCACATCGCGCGGACAGAAGCGGCACAGACCGTTGAGAGCGCCGAAATATATGCGTCCGAGGCTGTCGAGAGCCACGCTCGAGCTCATGAAAGAACCCAGGGGAGCATTGTCCAGGTGGTTGTAGCTCGATATCTTGCCGTCGGCGAGTATCGATATGCCCTTGTTGGTGCTCACCCATATGTTTCCGTCGCGATCCTGGGTGACTGCACTGACAAAGCTGCTTGCCAGACCGTCGGTGTGGCGATAGGTGGTATATATGGAGTCGGAGGGATTGTCGAAATGCACCAGCCCCTCGCCGGTGGCCACCCACAGGGCGCCGTCGCGGTCGACCAGCAGATCATTGATGGTGTTGGACGGAAATCCCGAGCCTACGTTGTACATGCGTATCATCGTCATATCTGGGTCGAACATCAGCAGGCCGCTGCCGAAGGTGCCCACCCAGCGGTGCCTGTCGCGGTCGAGCACTATGTCGCGCGCCATATCCACATTGTGATAGCGGCACAGGCGGTGCGATGCCCTGTCGAGCTCATATATGCCCGACGCTCCGGCCACGAATATGTGGCCGTCGAACTCGTTGATGGCCCGCACATCCTCGTTGACCACGCTGTCGAGAGGAACCGTCGAGAAGCGGCCCGTAGCGCTGTCGCAGAAGAACAGGCCGCCGTTGAAGGCTCCGAACCACAGATTGGCGGCGCTGTCGCACAGAGCAGCCTGTATGTGGTTGCCACGCTCTGATCCGGCCAGATTGCGGTGCACGGCCACGCGTCGGTCGCCATCGAACACATTGATACCGCCGCCGTCGGTACCGGCCCACACGCGGCCTTCGCTGTCGACGGCAACACTGCTCACTGTCCGGTTGGTGAGCGTCGACACCGGCTGTTGCACCGCATCAGGGCCGCTGTCGGCATCGATGAGCGAGAACAGCGGCTGTTGCGAACCTACGAACACCAGGCCGGAACCCCAGTGACCGAGCCATACGTTGCCGTAGCTGTCGGTCTGCATGGTGTGAAAAGTTGCCGTGCGGTATGGCTGTATGCCGCGCGAATATTCAAGCTCCGGGGGGCGCGACACGGCTGCAGGTGTAAATCCCTGCTCCAGATCGAGCTGAAAGACGCCACTGAATTCCGTAGCCACCCAGTACTTTGAATCGCCCATAGACTTGATGTCGTAAATCATGGCATGCGAAAGCGGTCCCGAGGACATGTGAACAAACTTTTTCGTCTCCGGGTCGAACTCGGCTATGCCGCAGTCTGTGCCCACCAGCACTTTACCCGAGGAGCGTGGCACGATACTGTACACCATATTACCAGGCACCGAGTCGGGACGCGCCGTGCCGGCGCTGTAGTTGCGTGCGCGACGTTTTTTAAGCGAAAGCTCCATAAAGCCGGTCTTGTGACCTATATATATGTTGTCGCCATCGCCCGAATCGGCTACTGTCCATATATTGCACATTGGCATACCGGCCACGTTGGTGTGGTTGAAATGCTCGAAAACGCCCTTTTCAGGATCGAACACATCGACGCCCCACCAGAATGTGGCCACCAGCAGTTTGCCGGTGGACAAGGCCACTATGCGCGTCACATCGTCGGTTACGAGCGACGACGGATCGTCGGGATTATGGCGTATGCGGCGTATGGAGCCGTCGCTGTAGTCGAAGGCATTTATACCGGCACGCTGAGTGCCTATCCACATCACCGAGTCTACCGGATCATCCAGAAGAGTGTTCAGTTCGTTGCCGCTGAGACCGACCTCCGGACTGGTCTCGCTTTTATAAATAGGTATGAAGCGTCCGCCGTCGAATATATTGAGGCCATCCTCGGTGGCCACCCACATTATTCCACGCTTGTCCTGGGCTATGCTCACCACATAGCTGTTGGACAGGCCGTGCTCGAGCCCGAGCGAAGTGACAGTGGCCGGCGATGGAAGAGCCGCCGCGGTTACCGCCGACATCAGCGCGCAGAGGGCGAATGCTGTAATTGCAGTTACGTTTTTCATAGTTCTACTGAAACAGTGTTCAAATATAGTCGTAAATAGTTCAAAATACAACTATCAGCTGTTTTTTGAATCAATTGTGATTTCTTAATGAGCCAAAACAGACCGACCGGTGTATATATTCCGACTAAATTTGCAACCGGTAATGTGCTCATGTGGCGCAACCACGATTGAAAGACCATGAAAAGCCACCTCTCTCCATTAAAGCCGACACCGCGCTTCATTCTGCGGCAGGTGGCCACCAAATGAACGTGATCTTAGACCGATCAAACCTGGATTATTAACCATAACCTTAAATAATAATTTATGATTTACAAGCATGCATTTATGACGGGTGCACTGGCGCTCTCGCTTCTCGCTGTTTCGTCGTGCTCCGACGATAAGTGGGAAATCGTAGACAACGCTGACCCCAATTTTGCAGTGACCTCCGAGCACGTAATGACCGACCTCGGCCGCGACGTGCACTTCGCAGGAACGATTTCCGATGCCGACGGCATAGCCTCCATCAAGCTGAGCTGCCCGGCACTGAGCATCAACAAGACCATCGACCTCATCGAGATCTATGGCGCTCCACAGACCGAATACGACCTCGACTATAGCGTGCGCATGCGCAACGATATAGTCGGCGACAGCTTCGATGTCGATATCACCGTTACCGACGTAGCCGGCAATACCGTCAGAAAGACCGTGCTCGTGACTCTCGACGGCGACTTCTCGGCTCCCGTGTTCGAGACATCGCCCGACAAGGAAGTGACAGTACTCTTCAAGGAGGATCCCACTTTCAACCTCAGCTTCTCCGTTCGCGACAACCGCGAAATCGACTATGTGACTGTCGATGTCGACGGCGTCGACGGCTTCCCCGTAACCGTGCAGGGCAACGGCCAGAACCGCGTAGAGTTCTCCCGCAAGCTCGAGCTCCCCACCGCAATCGCCGACTACAACCTCACCGTCACCGCCTACGACAAGGCTGCCCAGGATGGCGAAGTCCGCTCCACCGTGGTCAACTCCGTAATCAAGGTATCGGAGCTCCCCGACTGGAACGTGATCTACCTTGCCGACGTAGCCACCGCTGCCGAGCTCAACAGCGACGTATTCGGCGTGCCTATGGCCATGGACCACGTGGGCGAATACAAATACCGCGTGCGCTATTATAATGAAAAAGCCGGCACACAGATCTGCTTCATACCACAGAAGACCGACTTCGGCCCCATATGCTTCGGTCCCGACCCCGCCGATCCCGCCAAGCTCGGTGACGATCCCGAAAGCGTAGGCCGCGTAACCCTCGACAAGGCAGGCGTGTACTACCTCATCAACGTCAACACATTCGAACGCACAGTCACTCTCGACACCTATGCCGTCAGCGAGGCCATCAACCCCGTAATGCACCTCCACTACGGCCAGAACGACCTCAACACATGGTGGGAAACAACCAACATGGGCGACATTTGGTGGCAGGAATGGTTCTTCGGCCCCGGCGGCAATCCCGACCAGATAACTGCACACATGGAGCAGGACAAGAACAACCCCCATATCTACTACTACGACTGGAAACTCTCCGAAGGAACCGAAAGATTCCAGATCGCCAACTGGCACAGCCACGGATGGTGGAACTTCACCGCATGGCGTGTCGATGATTCCGACGACGCAAGCAAGTGCATGTTCTACGGCAACTACCACCCCACCACTCCCCACTACGAAAGCAACGACGACTACTTCAAGTTCAAGTACATCGACATCGACCCCGAAGAGTACAAGTTCATGTATCCCAGCGGCGGCCAGGCCTTCGATCTCGGCAAATGGGGCGATGAAGGCTATCGCAAGAACTTCGTTCCCGACAACTGGATCAACGCCAAGATTCCGGCCGAAGGAAACTACCGCATAATCTTCGACCTCCACGCCGAGCGCATCAAAATGATTCCCAACTAACGCGCCGGGGATGACAAACTAACCATAAACCACGTTTCAACTATTTTATGAAAAAACAAATATTATTTCTGTGCGCGGCTCTGATCGGTCTGGTGGCCATGGCACAGAACCTGACGGTGAAGGGTACCGTGATATCCGCAGCCGATAACGAACCTCTGATAGGCGCTTCGGTGACTCTCAAAGGTGCCCAGAACGGTGCCGTCACCGATTTCGACGGCAATTACACCATATCGGGAGTACCGGCCAATGCCGTCCTCGAATTCTCCTATGTAGGCTTCAAGACCGTAGCCATCAATGTCGACGGCCGCACCACCATCGACGTATCGCTCGAAGAAAACACCTCCGTACTCGACGAAGTGGTAGTGGTAGGTTACGGCGTTGTAAAGCGCTCCGACCTTACCAGCTCCATCACCACCGTCAAAGGTGACGCCATCACCGAAGTTACCACCGGTAACGCCATGGACGCCCTCCAGGGCAAAGTGAGCGGTGTTCAGATTGCCAACGGCGGCGGCCCCGGCACCACCCCGAAAGTAATCATCCGCGGTATCACCTCGGTCAACGGCTCGAGCCCGCTCTACGTTGTCGACGGTGTGCCCCTGAACAGCAGCAACATTAACTTCCTCAACAACAACGACATCGAGAGCATGGAAGTGCTCAAGGACGCATCGGCATCCGCTATCTACGGTACCCGCGCTTCGAACGGTGTAATCATCATCACCACCAAGAAAGGCTCCGCCGGCAAGACCAATGTCGAATTCTCGGCTTCGGTAGGTTTCCAGCACATCGACAAGCCCAAAATGGCATGGGCCGACGAATATGAGAAGGTATTCAAGCAGCGCTACACCAACGACGGCCGCGTGGCTCCCTGGAACAGCCCCTACGAAAACTACGGTGCTGTCGACGGCACCGACTGGTGGAAAGAAGTTGTCAACGACATGGCCCTCATCCAGAACTACTCGCTGGGTGTACGCGGCGGCAACGACAAGTTCATCTACAGCTTCTCGCTCGGCTACTTCCGCAACAACTCGCAGTTCGACTACGGCTACTGGGACAAGGTGAACGTACGCCTCAACACCGAGTACAACTTCACCTCCTGGCTCAAGGCCGGTCTCGACATCGCCCCCAGCTATGAGAACTGGGACAACACCCCCAACCTCTTCTCCGCTGCCATGTCGATGGACCCCACCACTCCCGTATTCCGCCCCGAAAGCGAATGGGATGCCGCAAACCCCATGAACAACTACCAGCGCTCCTACAACAACCAGGAGTGGAACCCCGCAGGCTCGCTCGCACGTATGGACAACTCCAGCCGCAAGCTCAGCGTGCTCATGAACCCCTTCATCCAGATCCAGCCCATCAAGCAGCTGGTGCTCCGCACTCAGTTCGGCGCCAACGCATGGTATCAGCGCAACGACTTCTATAACTACGCATTCCACATCGACGCCCTCGAGCAGAACGAGAAGAACTCCGTAGGCCGCAACTACTCCGACGGTCTCAACTGGACATGGAACAACACCATCACCTACATGGACACCTTCGCCGAAAAGCACAACCTCACCGTAATGGCCGGCTTCACCGCCGAACGCTACGCCGACTGGTGGGCCAACGCATCGCGCCAGGACGTGCCTGGCACCAGCGACCTGCTCCATGAAATATCGGCTGCCACCGGCGACCAGTTCGCTTCCGGCAACGTTTCCTACCAGACTCTCGCATCGTTCCTCGGTCGTGTGAACTACAACTACAACAACCGCTACTACCTCACTGCATCGATCCGTTCCGACGGTTCGAGCCGCTTCCCCAAAGGCAGCAAATTCGGTACATTCCCCTCGGTATCGGCCGCATGGCGTCTTAGCGAGGAAGCCTTCATGGAAGACACCCGCAACTGGCTCAACAACGCCAAGATCCGCCTCGGCTGGGGCCGCGTGGGCAACCAGGCCATCGCCAACGGCGCATACATGACCACCCTCAACAACGGTGTCAACTACGTATTCGGCTCCACCCCCACCCGCTACCCCTCGACCATCGTAGGTTCCGTGGGCAACCCCAACCTTAAGTGGGAAACCGTCGAAGACATCGACTTCGGTATCGATCTGTCGCTCTTCAACAGCAAACTCAACGTGACATTCGACCTCTACCAGAAGACCTCGCACGACATGCTCTACGGCAAGCAGAGCCTTCTGCTCCTCGGCGTGCCCACATGGCAGGGCGCCATCACCCAGAACATCGGCAAGATGCGCGCACGCGGCTGGGAATTCTCCGTCAACTACACCGACCAGGTGGGCGACTTCCGCTACGACATCGGCCTGCAGCTCTCCGGCGTGAAGAACAAAGCCATCAAGTTCACCGGCGACGGCCCCATCTGGACCGGCGGCAACCAGCTTGCCGAAAGCATCATCAAGAACGAGGACGGCACCGAAATCTCGCGCTTCTTCGGCTATCAGACAGCCGGCATCTTCCAGAACTGGGAACAGGTGTACAACCACACCGACGAAACCGGCAAGATGATACAGCCCGACGCACAGCCCGGCGACCTTATCTTCGTAGACCGCAACCACGACGGTCAGCTCAACGAAGCCGACAAGACCTACATCGGCAACCCCTACCCCGACCTGCAGATGGGCCTCAACCTCAGCTTCTGGTATAAGAACTTCGACCTCACCGCCAACTTCTTCGGCACATTCGGCAACGACATCTTCAACCTGCAGCGCCGCCGCTACTCCGGCGCAGGCGGCCAGAACGTGTTCCGCGGCACTCTCAACGAGACATGGAGCGAAACCAATCCCGGCGCCGAATATCCCCGTCTGAGCTACAACGACCTCAACCAGAACTACAGCCGTGTGAGCGACTTCTTCGTAGAAGACGGTTCCTACTTCCGCTGCAAGCTCCTCACCCTTGGCTACACTCTGCCCAAGACCATCACCAAGAAATTCGACCTCCGTGTCTACGCTTCCGCTCAGAACGTGTTCACCATCACCGGCTACACCGGCATGGACCCCGAACGTCCCTTCTACGACGGCGGCGTTATCGAAACGGGTATCGACTACAACAACTATCCCTCGCCCCGTACATTCCTCCTCGGTCTTGACATCAAATTCTAATCTTACGAACTAATGAAAAAACACATCATATTAGGCGCTGCCGCTCTTGCACTGGGTCTCACCATGGCCTCCTGCGACGACTTCCTCACCGAAGACGTGCACGGCAGTCAGAACCTCGACACATATTTCGCCGACGAGGAAGAAGTAAACGACTTTATCGGCGGTTGCTACTTCGAAATAGCAAAAGACGACTGGTGGCAGATATACAACGCCTGGCTGCAGGCCGACATGACCACCGACGACCTCTGGGACGGCAACACCACACAGAGCGACGGCTATCAGGACGTGACCTACTTCATGCCCACAGCCCCGCAGAACGGTGCCCTCTCCAACTTCTGGGGCGCACGCTACCAGGGCATCTACACCTGCAACACCGCCATCGCACGCATCCCCGGCGCATCGATGGACGAGACACTCCGCAACCGCCGTATCGCCGAGGCCCGCTTTCTGCGCGCTTTCTTCTACTTTGACCTCGTACGCTACTTCGGCGGCGTGCCTCTGATCACCGAGCCTATAACCAACGGCGAAGGCATCACCCGCTCCTCTGTCGACGAAGTATACGACTTCGTTGAAAAGGAACTCGGCGAAATTGCCGAAATCCTGCCCCAGCGCAGCGAATGGCCCGCTACCGACCTCGGCCGCGCTACTCGCGGCGCAGCCCTGACACTCCTTGGAAAGACTCAGGTATACCGCGGCGAATACGCCGACGCCAAGATCACCCTCAAAAAGGTGATCGACGAAGGCGAATACCAGCTTTGCAAGAATTTCGGCGACGTATGGAGCGTGGAGCACAACAACAGCGTCGAATCGATCTTCGAAGTACAGACCATGTTCAGCAACCAGTACAACCTGGGCGGCTCGCTCACCACTATCACAGGCTGCCGTAACGGCATCGGCGACGGCTGGGCCTGGGGCACTCCCTCGTCCGACCTCGAAAACGCCTACATCGCCGCCGGCGACACCGAGCGTCTCCGCTGGACCATCATCAAAACCGGCTGCAAGGAAATCCCCGGCGAGGACAATTTCGCCGCTTTCATCGAAAACAACGCCACCGTCTTCACCCAGGGTGTGAAAGACCAGAAGTTCCTCGACTATAAGGAAGCCTTCGGCTGGGGCGACGACGTATACGAAGAAGGCTACGTAATCGATCCCTCGCAGCACAAGAGCGCACGCATCATCTGCAAATACTTCATCCCCACGCAGTACCGCCAGGAAGTATTCAACAAACAGAAAACTCAGCTCAACCACCGCATCCTCCGCTATGCCGACGTGCTCCTGCTCTACGCCGAGGCCTGCAACGCCACCAACGACGATCCCTCCGCACGCACTGCCCTCAACGAGGTCCGCAACCGTGTAGGCCTTGCCGACGTGACCTCGAGCGGCGAAACCCTCCGCGACGCCATCCGCCTCGAACGCCGTCTCGAACTCGCTTTCGAGCAGAACCGCCTCTTCGACATCCGCCGTTGGGATGCCGGCAACGGTAAGAAAGTTATTGAGAACATCATGGGCCCCAACGGTTCGTTCGTAACATACAATCTCGGCCCCAACGCAGACATGTACGAGAAATACAACCAGGGCCAGTCGAGCGACAAGGGCACACGCTTCACCGCTCCCCGCGACCTTCTCTACCCCATTCCCTCCGACGAAATCCAGCGCTCCAACGGCGCCCTCGTTCAGAATCCGGGCTACTGATAGTTAAAAAGTGTAGGGCCGGGGACTGCGGAAACCGCTTTTCGTTAATTCCTGACCCTACCGCTTAAATTTACTTAAACGCTTTTCCGATAGGTATTTTATTAGTACCTTTGTAAGGGATAATTACCAAAAATGATTATCCCTTACATTTTAAAAAGCTGTTTAAAACCAACAAAAATATTTTCTCTCCATTTTTATAAGCCATGAAATTTATCAAGTACATCCTTCCCGCCATGGCCGCCGTCGGCATGCTCGCCGCATGCTCCGACGACCCCAAAGGCGAATCGACCAAGCGTCCCACCGGCTCCGGCGACGAACCCGAAAAGCCCGAAGAACCCGCCAACCCGAGCGACATAGTGTCGCCCGTACCCGATTTCTCGTGCAACACACAGAAAACAGCCATCGACGCAAGCAAGAAACTCCAGACCATGGAGGGCTTCGGCGCTTCCGACTGCTGGCTGCCCAACCAGATAGGCAAATACTGGCGTAACAACCGTCTGCAGCTCGCCCGCTGGCTCTTCTCCAGCAACATAAGCTCGGCCGGACAGCCCGCAGGCATCGGTCTGTCGATGTGGCGCGTGAACCTCGGCGCCGGTACTGCCGAACAGGGCGATGCCGGTGGCGTCGATGCCAACAACCGCGCCGAAAGCTATCTGGTGAACGGCGTCTACGACTGGAACAAATGCGAGGGCCAGCGCTACTTCATGCAGCAGGCCAAGAACAACGGCGTGGAATCGTTCGTGCTCTTCAGCAACTCGCCTCTGGTACAGTTCACCAAAAACGGCAAAGGCTACTCCGAAAGCGGCGCTCACGCCAACCTCAAGGACGACTGCTACGACGACTTCGCCGAGTACATGGCCAATGTCGCCGACCACTTCAACGGCGAAGGCTACAAGGTGACACACATCTCGCCCGTCAACGAGCCTCAGTACAACTGGGACGGCCACAATCAGGAAGGCAGCGGCTGGCAGAACAGCGAGGTGGCCCGTCTGGCCAAGGAACTCGACAAGGCTCTCGCCGCCAAAAACTCCTCCACCAAGATACTCCTGCCCGAAGCCGCCGCATGGGGCTACCTCTACGAAGGCAACGTCAACGACCGCGCAAGCCAGATCGAGGCATTCTGGGGCACAGGCTCCTCCAACTATATCGGCGACCTCGCCCATGTCGACAACGTAGTGGGCGGCCACAGCTACTGGACATTCGACAACTGGAACGACATGCGCAGCGTGCGTCAGCGCGTTGCCGACAAGGCCGGTGCAAAGGGTCTGCGCGTATGGCAGACCGAATGGTCCATGCTCGACAAGGAACCGTCGGAACTCGGCGGCACCTACGACCAGGTATCGGAATTCGACATCGCTCTCTACATGTCGAAAATCATACACAACGACATCGTCAAGGCCGGCTGCACATCGTGGAGCTACTGGACTGCCATGTCAGTTGAACGCTGGAGCCAGAAAAACCGTTTCGAGCTCATCAAGACCACTCCCGCCGGCGGAAACTACAGCGACGACTTCACCGCCGAAGGCACTGTCGAAGCCACGCCCAACCTCTGGGTACTGGGCAACTACAGCCTCTTCGTGCGTCCGGGCTACTTCCGCGTAGACCTCAGCGGCGCCGACAGCAAGGACTTCTGCGGCACCGCCTATGTATCGCCCGACGGCAAGACCGTAGTGGCCGTCTACACCAACTCCGACAAGACCAAAGGCGTGATGCTCGACAACACCATTACCGGCGCCGGCACACTCCAGACCGTGACCCGCTACACCACAACATCGAAAAAAGAACTTCTCGGCGAGAAATTCAATCCTGCCGACAAGGTATTCGTAGAGCCCAACAGCGTCTCTACCATCGTCTATACTTTCGAATAAATGAAAAGACTCACATTGCTGGCAGTCGCCCTCGCGGCGGCTGCCGGTTTTATTGAAGCACAGGTGTCGTTCGGCGACGCCCGCAGGTTCAACGACGGCTGGCTGTTCGTCCACGGCGACGACTCGACCGCCGTCGCCGCCGATTACGACGACAGCAAATGGCGCAAACTCGATCTGCCGCACGACTGGAGCATCGAGCAGCAGTACTCGCCCTATCTGGCGAGCTGTACCGGTTATCTGCCCGGCGGCATGGGCACATACCGCAAGCACTTCAGCGTGCCCGACAGCGCCGACCGCCACTACATATACTTCGAAGGGGTCTACAACCGCAGCAAGGTGTACCTCAACGGCCATCTGCTGGGCGAGCGACCCAACGGCTACGCATCGTTCCTCTACGATATGACGCCCTACCTGCGCCCGGGCGACAATGTGCTCACCGTGCGCGTGGACCACAGCCGCTACGCCGACTCGCGCTGGTACACCGGCTCGGGCATATACCGCGACGTATATATGATATCGGCTCCCGACACACACATTGCCCAGTGGGGCGTAGGCTACAAAGCCGTGAAGGTGACAGCCGGCCGTGCCGACATCGATGTCGATGTGGCCGTCGAGAACCCGGTGAAGGGCCTCACGGTTAAGGCCGAAATAGTCGACGCCTCGGGCCGCACGGTGGCCTCGGCCGTCCGCAAGAACGCCGGAGCCGACAACGTTCTCAGGCTCAAGGTAGGCCGACCCGAACTGTGGAGCCTTAAGAATCCCTATCTTTACACCCTGCGCACCGAGCTGATGCTCGACGGTCGCCGCATCGACGGCTCCGCCACCAAACTCGGCATCCGCACTCTCGAGTTCACTCCCGACCACGGTTTCGCCCTCAACGGCGAGAACATGAAGATGAAGGGCGTGTGTCTGCACCACGATGCCGGCGTACTCGGTGCCGCCGTGCCCCGCCAGGTGTGGGAACGCCGACTGAAAAACCTCAAGACCATAGGCGTAAACGCAATCCGCATGAGCCACAACCCGCAGGCGCCCATGGTCTATGAGCTGTGCGACAGCCTGGGCTTCCTGGTAATGGACGAGGCCTCGGACGAATGGGAGTTTCCCAAGCGCAAATGGATACAGGGCTGGAACGTGGGCGAACCCTCCTACGACGGCACCTACGACTTCTTCGAGGAATGGATAGAGCGCGATGTCACCGACATGGTGCGCCGCGACCGCAACCACCCCTCGGTAGTGCTCTGGAGCATAGGCAACGAGGTAGACTACCCCAACGACCCATACTCGCACCCCATACTCGACGGTGCGAAGATAAACCAGCCGATGTTCGGCGGCTATAAGCCCGATGCCCCGGACGCCATGCGTATCGGCAAGATCGCCAAGCGTCTGGCGGCCTGCGTCCGCGCCGTCGACGACTCGCGTCCCGTCACCGGCGCTCTCGCCGGCGTAGTGATGTCGAACGAGACCGAATACCCCGAAGCCGTCGACGTCGTAGGCTACAACTACACCGAAGACCGCTACGACATGGACCACGCCACCTATCCCGACCGCGTGATCTACGGCAGCGAGAACGGCGCCGGCTACGACGCCTGGCGTGCCGTGGCCGACAAGGACTTTATCTTCGGCCAGTTCATATGGACAGGCACCGACTATCTGGGCGAATCGGGCCGCTGGCCCTCGCGCGGCCTCAACACCGGCCTACTCGACTTCGGCAGCTTCACCAAGCCCCGCGGACACTTCCGCGCATCGCTGTGGTGCGACGAGCCCGTAGCCTATATAGGCACCTACCCCGTGCCGCACCGCGGCAACTGGATATCGATGGATGCCTGGGACGTATGGAACTATGAGCCCGGCCAGCAGATTCGCGTGGTATGCTACACCAACGCCCCGCAGGCACGCCTGCTCCTCGACGGCAAAGAAATAGGCGCCATGAGGCCATACGATACATCCAACGGCATAATATACTGGGACGTACCCTTCGCACCGGGTCGCCTCACCGTCGAAGGCTGCGATGCCGACGGCAAAGTGGTGGCAGACTACACCATCGCCACCTCGGGGCGCCCATACAGCCTCCGCGCCACCACCGATACCGACAGCATCGACGCCGCCATGCCAATCGCCCACATCACCGTCGAAGTGCTCGACGAGGATGGCAATGTGGTGAAACTCGGCGACAACGAGATACTCTGCCGCATCGACGGCCCGGCGCGCCTGCTCGGTCTCGAAGGCAGCAGCAACACCGACATGAGCGACTACACCGACAACCGCCACCGCGCATGCCACGGCCGTCTGCTGGCCTACATCGCGTCGACCGGCGACGAAGGTCCCGTCACGGTATCGTTCTCCTCCCCTCTTCTGAAAGGCACCAAAGTAATCCTTAACAATAAATGATCCCTATGCACATAAAACACATCTTCGCGCTTCCGCTGGCTGCCCTCGCTTTGGGCGGATGTGCGTCGAAAACCGCCGCTCCCGACCCCGACGAGCTGACGGGCTACCTCTTCACCTACTTCCACGGCAACCGCGTCGACGAGGAGCAGATATGCTATGCCATAAGCGACGACGGATTCAACTTCAGAGCCCTCAACGACAACCTTCCGGTAATACAGTCGGCCGACATCAGCTCCACCGGCGGTGTGCGCGACCCCCATATCCTGCGCCGACACGACGACAAGGGCTTCTACATGGTGGCCACCGACATGACATCGAGCAAAGGCTGGGATTCCAACCGCGCCATGGTGCTGATGAAATCGCCCGACCTCGTCAACTGGGAATCGACCGTCATAAACATACAGGACCGCTATGAGGGCCACGAAGACCTCAAGCGTGTATGGGCGCCCCAGACCATCTACGACCCCGAAGCAGGCAAATACATGGTATACTGGTCGATGCAGCACGGCGACGGTCCCGACATCATATACTACGCCTATGCCAACGACGATTTCACCGACTTCGAGGGCGAACCAAAGCCTCTCTTCCTGCCCGAAAACGGAAAATCGTGCATCGACGGCGACATAGTGTACAAAGACGGCCTCTTCCACCTCTTCTACAAGACCGAGGGCCACGGCAACGGCATCAAAAAGGCCACTACACAATCGCTAACATCGGGCAAATGGACCGAAGGCGACGACTACAAGCAGCAGACCGACGACGCCGTCGAAGGCTCGGGTATATTCAAGCTCATCGGCTCCGACAAATACATTCTCATGTACGACGTGTATATGAAAGGCCGCTATGAGTTCTGCGAAACCACCGATCTGGAGAACTTCGACGTAATCGCCGACAGCATAAGCATGGACTTCCATCCGCGCCACGGCACGGTGATACCCATTACCCGCGCCGAAAAAGAGCGTCTGCTCGAGAAATGGCCCTCCGACGGTCTGAACGGGCACCACAACGCCAACCCGGTCCTTCCCGGCTGGCATGCCGACCCCGAGATTCTCCACTCGGCCAACACAGGCAAGTACTACATCTACTCCACCACCGACGGCACTCCCGGCTGGGGCGGCACGGCGTTAACCTGCTACTCGTCGGACAATCTGACCGACTGGACCGACGAGGGTGTTATCCTCGATCTCGCCACCGACCAGGTACCCTGGGCCGACGGCAACGCATGGGCCCCGGCCATCGAGGAAAAGATGATCGACGGCAAGTATAAATACTTCTTCTACTACAGCGGCAACCCCGTTGCCGGCGGCGGCAAGCAGATAGGCGTGGCTACGGCCGACAGCCCCGTGGGACCGTTCACCGACCTGGGCCACGCCATAGTCACCGAATCGCCCGCAGGCGGCGGCCAGCAGATCGATGTCGATGTATTCACCGATCCGGCATCGGGAAAGAGCTATCTCTACTGGGGCAACGGCTACATGGCCGGCGCCGAGCTCAAGCCCTCTATGACCGAAATCGACCCCGCCACCATCACCGTCATGACCCCGGAAGGCGGCTCGCTCGAAACCTACGCCTACCGCGAAGCGCCCTACGTGTTCTGCCGCGACGGCCGCTACTACTTCATGTGGTCGGTCGATGACACCGGTTCGCCCAACTACCACGTGGCCTACGGCACCTCCGCGTCGCCCCTTGGTCCCATCGCAGTGGCCGAGCAGCCGGTAATACTGAGCCAGGACGCCGTCAACGGCATCTTCGGCCCGGCGCACAACTCGGTGGTTGAACTCCCCGACGGCACATGGCGCATAGTGTACCACCGCATAAACCCGGCTTATCTGCACCGTGAGCCCGGCATCCACCGCCAGGTATGCATCGACGAACTCACATTCGCCGAAGACGGCACGGTAAATCCTGTAGTACCGACAAGATAATTTGTTAAGAGTCGTTAAATATCAAATTCCTGTTAAACCCTCGCCCTCTCTGCGAGTCTAAAAGACAGTAATAAGACAGACAAGGGCTAAGCCCGATACGACTTTCATACAACTAACTTTTTTATAAAGAAGCCTCGACTCGCGAAGAATCGGGGCTTTTTGCTTTTGCGCCGTTTTTTTGGCGCCGGTCGCTTGCACATTCGCCGGGGGGTATATATCTTTGCACAAACAATCCATCCACCAATGAAAAATCTTGTCACGCGTTCACTTTCGGGCATAGTATATGTAGCCCTGATAGTAGGCGCCATACTTTGCGGCAATACATGGTTTTCCGCTCTCACAGTTATCTTCGTAGTCCTCGGTATCATCGAATTTCAGAAAATTACCTTTCGCGGCAGCGGCACGGCCAATACTGTGGCACGTGTGGTCGATGTGCTTGCCGGGGCATCGATATGCGCCATGGCTGCCATGAGCGAATACAGCTTCGACGGCATGCTCGGCCTGGTATGTTTCGCAGTGCTCTACCCTGTCATACGCTTCATCATAGCGCTCTACGATAAATCGGAAGCGGCATTCCGCGACACCGCCATGTCGATACTCGCGGTAGTGTATATAGGCCTGAGCCTCGGCCTGCTCAACTATGCCGCCATCGTCGTGAGCCGCTATGGCATGTCGCTGGCGCTTACAATGTTCGTGATGATATGGCTCAACGACACCGGCGCATTCTGTGTGGGATCGCTGCTGGGACGCCACAAGCTTTTCGAACGCCTCTCGCCCAAAAAATCGTGGGAAGGTTTCTTCGGCGGCCTCGCCTTCTGCCTCATTGCCGGCTTCCTTTGCTCGGCATGGCTCGAGCTGCCGGTATTCAACACTGTCGAATGGATGCTCTACGGCCTTGTGGTGTGCGTGTTCGCCACTGTGGGCGACCTGTTCGAATCGCTCATCAAGCGTACGCACGGCATCAAGGACTCGGGCAAACTCATACCGGGCCACGGCGGCATCCTCGACCGCATCGACTCCCTCCTATTCGTCGCCCCCGTCACCCTGATATTCCTCTGGATGGCCTACACCTTCTGACCCAAGGATCCGCAACTCTACGTCATACAGATATTGATTACTGAATCGGTCCCCTTTTGGGATTGCTTCTCGCAACCCGCTCACCGCGGGTTTTATTGATTGATGAGATGATGAGTCGCCGGGTCTCGCTTCGCTCCACCCGGCGCTATTATCTCCCGACCCGCTCACCGCGGGTCTGAATACCGCGATAATAACTCGAAAAGGTATATGTTACGGAATTAATTGCACCCGCGGCGAGCGGGTGCCCGAACAATAGCGCAGGGTGGAGCGAAGCGAGACCCTGCGTTCTGCGCCCCCCTCATTTTGGCAGACCCGCGGGAGCGGGTCGCGAGATAAAACATGAGATCTCCTCTTCTAAAGCCCGGCAGACTACTGCGAATGAATCAATAAATAAACTGCACATCAAAAGCTTAAAATAGAACTTTTGATGTGCAGTTTAATAGTAATTTCGTCACAGCCCTACTATAGAGCCGGAGTGTATCAGTGGATGAGGTCCTTGCCGGTCATTTCGGCGGGCTGTTCCACACCGAGGATGTGCAGCAGCGAGGGAGCGACGTCGGCCAGAATACCGTCTTCGGTCTTGGCGTCCTTGTTGTCGGTCACGTAGACGAAGGGCACGGGGTTGAGCGAGTGAGCGGTATTGGGGGTTCCGTCGGGGTTGACGGCGTTGTCGGCGTTGCCGTGGTCGGCTATGATTATCACCTCGTAGCCGTGAGCCTTGGCGGCCTCTACGGTGTCGTGGAGGCATGTGTCGAGAGTCTCGACGGCCTTCTGGATGGCAGGATAGATGCCGGTGTGGCCCACCATGTCGCCGTTGGCGTAGTTAACGACGATGTAGTCGTATTTCTCGGTATCGATAGCCTCTACGAGCTTGTCCTTAACCTCGTAGGCGCTCATCTCGGGCTTGAGGTCGTAGGTAGCCACCTTGGGCGAGGGAACCAGGATGCGGTCTTCGCCTTCGAAAGCAGCTTCGCGGCCGCCGTTGAAGAAGAATGTCACGTGGGCATACTTCTCGGTCTCGGCGATGTGGAGCTGCTTCTTTTCGAGCTTCGAGAGATACTCGGCAAGAGTGTTCTGCACGTCGTCCTTGTTGAAGAGGATGTGCACACCCTTGAACGACGAATCGTAGGGAGTCATGCAGTAGTACTGCAGGCCGGGGATGGTCTTCATGCCTTCCTCGGGCATATCGTGCTGTGTAAGGACTTCGGTAAGCTCCTTGGCGCGGTCGTTGCGGTAGTTGAAGAAAATAACGCAGTCGTCGGGCTTGATAGTGCCGTCGACAGTGGCGTTGTTGATAGGCTTGATGAACTCGTCGGTAACATCGTTATCGTAGCTTGCCTGCATAGCGGCCACCATGTCGGTAGCCTGCTCGCCCTTGCCGTCGACGAGGAGGTCGTAGGCCTCTTTCACGCGGTTCCAGCGGTGGTCGCGGTCCATGGCGTAGAAACGGCCGATTATCGATGCTATGACTCCGGCGCTCTGAGCGCAGTGTGCCTCGAGGTCGCGGATAAAGCCGATACCGCTGCGGGGGTCGGTGTCGCGGCCGTCCATGAAGCAGTGGAGGTATACTTTCTTAAGGCCGTAGTGCTTGGCGATGTCGCAGAGAGCGAATATGTGGTTGAGCGACGAGTGCACGCCGCCGGTGGATGTGAGGCCCATGAAGTGCATGGCCTGGCCGGTGCGGGCGCAGTATTCGAAAGCGCTCTTCACCTCGGGGTTTTCGAGGACGGAGCCGTCGGCGATGGCGCGGTTGATTTTCACCAGATCCTGGTATACTATGCGGCCTGCGCCGATATTGAGGTGTCCGACCTCGGAGTTGCCCATCTGGCCGTCGGGAAGGCCGACAAATTCGCCGCTTGCCTGGAGGTGGGAGTGGGGATATGTTTTGAGAAGATAGTCCCAGTAGGGAGTGGTAGTGCTGTAGATGGCGTTGGCATGATCGTGCTTGCCTTCGCCCCAGCCATCGAGAATGATAAGTAGTGCTTTGTGTGCCATAATCTATGGTGTCGTTTTATGTTTCATTTGTTATGCCTGTCCATGTCCTCCTCGCGCTCGCGGCGCAGACGCTCGCGACGTTTCAGATTGAAGTGGAGCAGTATCAGTATTACCACCGTAACGCCTATTGTCCCGAAATAGTAGAGGGCCGATGTCCTTCCGGCCGCATATTCAGGGTAGCCTATGTATGCCATCACGGCCAGATACACGGCCAGCACCAATGGCAGGATTGTAGAACGTTTAGCTCGCATCGGCAGTGTGACGGAAAGGCGAAGCGAGGCTGTCGAAGCCTCCGCCACGCAAATAGAGATATAGTTTGAGACACGCCCAGGCATCGAGCGCAGCATATGCCTGTTGCGCCGGAGTGAGCTCGTCGGCTTCCCAGTTGGTGAGGCGCTGGGTTTTGGATATGCGTTCGCCGAAGACTATGCCGTAGATTTTCTGCAGAGATATATCGGTGATTTCAAAACCTTTGACATATGTCTGCAAATCGATGAAGCCCTGCGGATCGATCTCGCCCGAGCGACGAAGCACAGTAAAGTCGTCGTGGACCGACAGGCCTACTTTGGTGATATTGGGATTCTCAAGAAAGTCCTTGAGCTGCTGACAGATGCCGATTTTATTGAGTCGGAAAAGGAAGCAGCGTTCCATAGTGGATATCTGCATGAGCGCCACTTTGTGCACGCAACCCTTGCGGAACGATGGACGTGTCTCGGTGTCGAAGCCCACTATTTTCTCTTTGGCGAGAGCGCGCAGGGCCGCATGGGCCTCGGCGGCCGAATCGATAAGAGAAATCTCTGCCGGATAAGTTATTACCGGCATCTGCGAAAGCGCTTCTTTGCTAATATTTATCTCGTATCGGTTCATGGGTTATTCGGGACGTGCAAAGTTACGCATTTAAGGCGGAGACAGCGAGCGGTTTAACTTTTTTTAGCCATTGAGGAAATCTCTATTACCTCGGTTCCGGGGAAATGCGAGGCGAGGTAGCGGCCGATGAATCCGAGGGTGTCGGCGGCGATAATGGGGTCGTAGTCGAAGTGGTGGTTGAATACCACCGCACGCAGCTCTATTCCGCGCGCTTTCACGGCCTCAAGCGACAGTATGGTATGGTTGATGGAGCCGAGACGGGCGTTTGTCACCAGCACGAGGGGCAGATGCCGCGAAGCCACATAGTCGATGGTGAAAGTGCAGTCAGCGACAGGCACCATCAGACCGCCGGCGCCCTCGATGAGCACCGTGTCGTAGCGCTCGAGCAACCGGGCTGTGGAGCGGTCGACGAGTGTGAGGTCTATGTCGCGGCCGTCGAGGCGTGCGGCCAGCTGTGCCGAAGCCGGGTAGGTAAATATGATGGGGGCCGTAGTGCCGTCGAGGTCTTCGGGCAGCGGGTCTATGCCGCAGAGGCGGCGATGGGCCTCGATGTCCTCGGAAGTGTCCCGGCAGCCGGTCTGTATGAATTTCTGCGTCGCCACACTCTCGCCGCAGTCCATGAGCCTGCGCGCGAGGAAGGCTGTGGCGTATGTCTTGCCGGCATCGGTGTCGATGCCGCTTATAAAAATGGCTTGTTTCATTTTTTTCTCAACAGAAAAAGAGTCGGTCGGTATGTTATGCGGTATTTGCCGTCGAGACTGCACGGCAGCGAAGCCAGAGCATGGCGCATGGCGGCCGCACCGACGCCGCGGCCGAGTGAATTGACTCCGGTGGCCTTGAGATGCCGGAATACATCGGCGGGGGCATCGAATTCCATGTCGACGGTATAGGTCTGCGCCTCGATACATTCGAACACGCCTGGGGCGAGAGCCAGCCATTCGTCGGGTTCGAGCAGCGGCAGTCCGCGGCCGGTGGCGGATTCGACCTCACCAAGATTGCCAGCCGCATAAGTACCTACGAGCAAGAGCCCTCCCGAAGTAAGCACTCGTGCACATTCGACTAAAAATCGAGATGGCGAATTGAACCACTGCACTGTCGAGGCGCTGGCTATGAAATCGGCCGATTCCGACGGTGTGCGCAGCAGCTGCAGCTCGGCATCGGTCTTGCGGAAAGGTCGCCCGGCGCCCGACACAGGAGCATCGGCGGCGATGTCCCACATCTCGAGCGTGCCGAAGCGGCCGGCAAAGCCGTCGAGTACGCGGGTGAGCTTACCTGTGCCCGAACCTATCTCGATAGTGCGCGAACCGCGGCGGCACATATGGGCCGGAACACCGTGGCGCTCCATGACGCGCCGCATGCGCTCCACCAGCCCGTCCTGCACGGCGGCATTGCCCTCGTACGACGACGCCCCGGAGGCAAAACGGCTGCCGGTAAGGTCCTTGTCGAGCACAAAACGGTCGATTATCACTTGGAAATCGGGCAGATGAGCGCCGTCGAGCATAGTGCGCGGCGTCCCTTCCCACGCCCGCCACTGGTTGGCGGCCGGGAATATGGCGTCATCGCGGCATATGAGCGCGCGGTCGAAGCGCATATCGGGCGTCTGGGCGAAAAAGTCATCGGGAAGGAATGCGGCGAGCTCCTGCCTCAGTTCATCGACAGAACGGCGCGGCATATCGGCGGCAAAGCGGTCGAAAGCGGCACGCGAGCCGGCCACACGGCGGTAGAATTTAGTGAGATTGCGCTCGTCGAGGCCGTCGAGAGTGCCCCGGAATATTACTTCGGGAATACCCCGCTGATTATCGACGGGTGTCACCGTGCCGTTGACGGCAAGCCTCAGAGTGGTGCGGGCCGCGATCGGCGCCGAAGCGACAGCCGCGGCATACACGCCGAGCGACCATGCCACAACGCAAATTTCGTCGTAGCCGGCGGCGCAACTCCAGTTGAGCGAATAGTCGCGGTAATCCCATACTATCAGTATATCGTAGCCGGGGCGGTGAAGATGCGCGAAAGGAGCGCTGTCCATGGCCCAGCCTGCAAAAACGACTATCAGCCGACGGTTGTTATTTTCTTTATATACAAATCTGCACTGCATCGGAAGACTACAAGTAATCGACAAATGCCGTCGTCACCCCCACCACGGCCATGGCCGCCAGCAGTATTCCGATAATACGGTTTATAAGCTTGAGCGAACGCACGTTGATCCGTTTGCCAAGGTGTGCCACAAGGGCCGTGATTCCGTACCACCACAGCAGAGCGCCCGCGAATATCGACACGTAGGCTACGATGTAATGGTGGACTCCATATTCGGGCTGAATGAGAGTGAACTGTGCAAACAGACCTATTATAAAGAACAGAATCAACGGATTGGAGAATGTGAGCAGGAAGCCGGTGACCACGTCGCTCCAGTAGCTCGGAGCATTGACTGTACCGGCGGTCTTGAGCGCACGGGTGGGATTCTTCCTGAAAAGATAGATACCGAAAACTGCAAGCACTATGCTGCCCACAACCTGAATGGCGAACTGATGGGAATCGATGAATCCGGTGATGAAACTAAGGCAGAAACCCGTCAGCAGGCAGTAGGCGAGATCGCTAAGAGCGGCGCCTATACCTGTGAAAAATGCCGGCCAGCGACCCTTGCTGAGAGTGCGTTGGATCACCAGCATGCCGATCGGACCCATCGGTGCCGATATGAGGGCGCCAATGCCGATACCTCGTGGCAATATGTAGAGTATCTGCTCCATTTTTTTAACGCGAATGCAAAAATACACAAAGCAACGCAATTTCCGGTCCTCCGACAAGGGAAATATTGTTTTTTTATCCTAAATTTGCACCTTATGAAACACTCTGTCCTCTTCCATATACGTTTTTACATCATTCTGGCAGCCCTGCTTCAGAGCTTCGGACCGGCGTGGGGAGCCGAGGGCGAATTGCGCACTTCGCGATATGTATATACCGGCGGAGTGGCCGACGGCAAGCAGCACGGATTCGGTATATGCCGCTACACCAACGACGACATCTACACCGGCTACTGGAACATGGGCTACAAGGAAGGCCTCGGACGGATGGAATTCGCCAACGGCACCATGGATTTCGGCCGATGGCGCCAGGGCATTCTCAACAAGCCCAAAGGGCGCAAATTCAAGCCCGGCAAACGATGCTACGGCATCGACGTGGCCAAATATCAGGGCAAAGTCGACTGGACAGCCCTGTCGCTGCCGGCACGCGCCGACGGCACCATATCGGCCTCAGGCAAGAACGCCCCCTATCTGCAGCCGGTGCTTTTCGCGCTGATAAAAAGCACCGAGGGTGTTACCATAAAAGACCCGTACTTCGACCGTAACTTCGCCGCGGCCAAGGCTGCCGGAATAATCCGCGGCGCCTATCATTTCCTCAGTGTAAACTCGCCGGTCGAAGAACAGGTGCAGTTTTTCATCGACAATACCCCGCTTGAGAAAGGCGACCTTCCCCCGGTGCTCGATCTCGAAATAAGCAAGAAAACCATGCAGCAACAGCACGAGAAAGTGTGCCGCATGGCTCTGGAGTGGCTAAAAGCCATCGAGAAGCACTACGGGGTAAAGCCCATCATATATACCTACGAAAACTACTACAAAGACTACCTCAAGGGCCACGGATTCGACAAATACGACTTCTGGATAGCGCGCTACGGCGCCGAACCGTCGGCACGGAAATGGGAGATATGGCAGCTCACCGACAAGGGAACCGTATCGGGCATCGGCCACAAGGTAGACATCGACCTCTTCCGGGGTTCGTACAAAGACCTTAAAAAATATCTGAAGAAAAAAGGAATACAGAAATGATGACCCTCCTTATTATCTGTGTCGCGCTGGCTCCCGCCGTAATTCTCGCCTGCATCATGATACGGCGCGACAACACAGAGCCCGAGCCCCGCAAATGGCTCATCGGTTCGGCCGGCTTAGGGGTTGTGGCGGCACTGGCATCCATCATATCGGTGATGCTCACATTGCCCGATTTCGAAGTCGACCGCTTCGGCACCGCCATAGTAAATGCCTTCTGCCGGGCCGCCATTCCCGAAGAGTGCTTCAAGCTGCTGATGCTCTTTATCGTGGCAAAATGCTGCGAGAGCTTCAACGAAATTTTCGACGGCATCATCTACGCCGTGTGCATATCCATGGGCTTCGCCGGTTTCGAAAATGTGCTCTATCTCTTCGACGCAGGCTCGGGATGGATAGTCACGGGTATTCTCCGGGCTCTTATATCGGTGCCGGGGCATTATTTCTTCGCCATTCTCATGGGCGCCTTTTTCTCGCTGGCATGGTTCGATCCGAGGCACCGCACCCGCAACGCCTTTCTGGCGCTCGCCCTGCCGGTAACGGCCCACGGCATCTTCGACAGCCTGCTCATGGCTTCTCCCATCGAGCCTCTTATCGGAACCGGACTCATCGTAGTGTTCTTTATCTTCCTGCGCCGCCTGCGCAAGTACGCCTCCCGCCTGGTGGCCGAACGGCTCGAGATGGACGAGAGGCGCACTTCCTGATCAACGACGCCGCGGCCGACGATTGGCGCGCCAGTATTCTTCCAGGCGGTCGGCCTCATCGGCGGTCAGGTGCACCACAGCTCCGTGTTTGGGCGAGCTGAATCCGACGGTCTTCATCGGGCCTTCGTTGAAGCGGCCCAGAGGCTCGAATGTCTCGAAATCGGTCGTTTCGACAAAGCCGAAATTATGGGGCGAGATGCTGTAGATGTCGTACATCAGTACCCAGCGGTCCTCGCCTATGCGCTTCCATACATTGGGTGCCTCGCAGGCTCCGTCTTCAGTATCAATCCAGTCGGCACGGTACTCCCAGCCCCCGTCGGGACGGTCGGACACGCCCTGTTTGATGCCCGGCGTGCCGTCGTGGGCCACATAGTGGAGGTAGTATTTCCCGTCGTGATAGCTTATGTCGCCGTCGATTGCCGAGCAGGCACTGTCGGGATACACATAGAGCAGCCGCGGCTCGGTCTCGATACGGTCGAAATCGTCGTTCACATATGTATAGTACAGCTTGTTCGGCTGTCGGCCGTGACGCATGGTAAGATATACCATCAGCTTGTCCTTGTCACGGTCATACACTGTCTCCGGCGCCCAGGCGCATCCTATGTCTTCCCAACCCGGCACGGTGTCGAAATTCACCACCGAGCGCTTCCAGTTGATAAGATCGTTCGATTTCATCAGCACCAGACCGCGGTTGTTACCCCAGGCGTATTCCTCGTAGGGCCGCTCCCATTCGGTGTCGCGATATCCCTCGCGCTGAGCATAGATATGCAGATCGGTCATGGCGAGGTAGAAAGCGCCGTCGGGTCCGCGATAGATATGCGGATCGCGGATGCCATGCTGCAAGGCTATGGTATCGCCGGCGACGACTGGGTCGCCTTCGTTCAGAGCGGTAAATGTGTAGCCGTCGCGGCTCAATGCCATATGCAGACTATGGGTATCGTCGCTATGGTAAACCATGAGATAAGCCGACATATCGTCTTCCGACGGAATCGAGACCGCACTACCGCATGACGAAAGCGCTATACATAGAAACGAGGGGATAATTGAGCGATAATTCATTATATTGGTTTATTTCATATTATTTGTACGCAATCCTTTCAAACATCATTAATCGGCTCCATGTGTATGGTAATGATTGCCGACTGTCCGAAACGCTTCTTAAGCCTTCTTTCAGCCTCTGACACCAGACTATGAGCCTGGCGCAGACTCATACCGCCATCCATCTTGGCATGGAAATCTACAGCCACTACATTACCTATCCTGCGGGTGCGCAAACGGTGCATGGCCCCGATGCCATGCACACCCAGCACTATGTCGCATATTTCTTTTTCATCATCTTCCGACAACGAAGCTTCAAGCAGTTCGGCAATACTGGGTTTCATAACCTCGTATCCCGATTTCACAATAAATACACTCACTGCGACTGCCGCAAGAGGATCGAGTATGCGCCATCTCGCACCTAAAAACATTGCACCGCCAACACCAACAAGCGTACCCAGCGATGAGAGGGCATCGCTCCGATGGTGCCAGGCATTAGCCATCACCGCCTGCGATTGCAGACGTCGGCCACATGCCACCGTATAGCGGTAGAGCCACTCTTTCGAAAATATAGACACAATAGCTATCACAAGCGCCAGAACAGTCGGCTGCGGAAGGATACGGCCCGATATACAGTCTATACACAGACGGGCCCCGTTTATAAACAGAGCTATACCTGCCAGAGCGAGAATAAGACCTATTACCATTGTTGCCATAGTCTCGAACTTGCCGTGCCCGTAACCATGGCCGCGGTCAAACGGTTTGCCCGAAAGCCGGACAAACACAAGGACTATTACGTCGGTAACAAAATCAGACAGTGAGTGCACCGCATCAGCTACCAAAGCCGAACTGTGCCCCACAACACCTGCAATAAATTTCAGCACAATAAGCACGGCATTGACTGCAGATCCGATCAGCGTTACTTTATATATTTCTTTTTCCCTTGTCTCCATAACAAGCATAATAGAGTACAAAGATAAGATTCTTCTAATTGCAAAACAATTAAAAAATTGACAATGAAAAATAAGATGAAAAAAATTTGCCGGTAGAAATAAATTTTGTAATTTTGTGGGCTGAATTTCCGCAATAGGCATGCAAAGAGAGGATGCGCTGCGTGTAGCCAACTCCGCCTCAGCGGGTTAACTTAATTACAATACAACAAAATGTACGTAATCGTAGAAATCCAGGGTCAGCAGTTCAAGGCCGAAAAAGATCGGTTCCTGTATGTTCACTACCTTGGTGAAAATGTAAAAGAAGGCGACAGCGTCGAATTCGACCGCGTTCTTCTTGCCGATGTAGACGGTGCCGTAAAAGTAGGTGCCCCCACAGTAGAAGGCGCAAAGGTGGTATGCGAAGTTGCTACCTCTCTGGTAAAAGGCGACAAAGTAATCGTTTTCAAGAAGAAACGTCGCAAAGGCTATCGTCGTAAAAACGGCCACCGCCAGTATTTTACCAAAATCGTGATCAAAGACATCATTGCCTAACCCCAGCTTAAAACCAATAAACCACTATGGCACATAAAAAAGGCGTCGGTAGTTCTAAGAACGGCCGCGAATCTGAAAGCAAACGTCTGGGCGTGAAAATCTTCGGTGGCCAGTATGCCAAGGCCGGCAACATCATCAAACGCCAGCGTGGCACTGTACATCATCCCGGTCTGAACGTAGGCATGGGCAAAGACCACACTCTTTATGCCCTCGTTAACGGCACGGTGCAGTTCACCGAAGGCCGCAACGGTCGTAAGTTCATCAACGTACAGCCCGTAGGCGAAGCATAAACCGCTTCCCGCCGTCAGGCATCCGAAAATCCAACACACAGCGAACTGCACAGCGTCCTGCAAGAGGCCGCACGGCAGTTCGCTGTCGTTTTATCCATATACCATAATGAAAAAGATCATTATCATAGCGGCCTCATCCATGTGCGCGCTCACCTCTTTTGCATGGAGCCAGAAGGGCCACGACACCGTCGCGTACATAGCCGAGTGCCATCTCACTCAGGCCGCGGCCGACTCTGTGGCCGCAATCCTCGAAGGCAAATCGCCCGTGTACTGGGCCAACTGGCTCGACAACGCCAGCCATACCCCCGACTACGCCTACACCAAAACCTGGCACTACAAGAATATTAACGACGGCGTAAAATATGAGGATGCACCCGTCAACCCCGATGGCGACGCCGTGACAGCCATACGCGAACAGATATCGATTCTGGCCGACAGCGTGTCCACCCCCTCGCAAAAACAGCTCGCCATGAAGATACTGGTGCATGTGGTAGGCGACCTTCACCAGCCGATGCACCTCGGCCATGAGACCGACCGCGGCGCCAACGACATAAAGGTACACTTCTTCGGACGCGACGCCAATCTGCACTCCGTGTGGGACGGCTCGATACTCAACAGCGGACATGCCTGGACATACACCGAATGGCAGAATCAGCTCGACCGCCTCACCCCCGAGCAGGAAGTAGCCGAGACTGCCGGAAATGTCGACGACTGGGCACGCCAGACCTACGAAATCGCAAAACGGGTCTACGACTATTTCCCCGCCGGAACAAAAATATCGTATAACCAGGTTGCCGACTGGACGCCCTTAATCGAGCAGCAGGTACTCCGCGGAGGCCTCCGCCTGGCCCGCATCCTCAACGCCATCTACGACCCCGCCTCCACCGACTCCCCCGCCAACTTCTAATCACCACTTTAACAGTCATAAAAAAAGAGGCCCGAAGGCCTCTTTTTTCATATGTGTAAATTACTGATCAGTGCTTCCTGAGCCTGCGTCAGAAAAAGCTGTATATCCTCGCTCGCTTCCTTATAATCAAAATCGAGGGGTATTTCCACTCCCGGACCACCCAAATAACATATTATTTTGTCGCACTCGACTTTCATCGTATAAATTACGCTGTCGCCCATACAGGCATTGATCTTAGCAAGGCCTTCGACTTCCGGTATGAGATCAAATGATGCATGCACTTTCGAATGAAGTATATCCGAAAGAATATAGAAGAACTGAAGCATGTGCAGGAACATAATCAGTTGATGGATATTGGTGAAGTTTGCCAGTTCACCATCTATCGCCGGATAGCGGCATGAGTGATGCGCACATCGGGTCGCCGAAATTCTGCGCGGGTACGACGACATGATAGTTCCATTGAATAATTTATTGCCGGTATAATATGATCTGGATTTATCGTAATCGGGAAGATGCTGTTTCAAAGGCTGCTTTATCTCATCGTAAGTCGCATAGCAGCTCTTGTCGAAGCGCGTCTTGAAATGATAGAGAAACCAAAGTTCAATACAAGGCAGACTCTCTATAAACACAACACCCTTTTCCTCATATTTCGATTTAGCCTCCTTATATGCTCTCAGTTCCGATTCATCAGCGACAATATTGTCAAGGTCGGTAATAAGAATTATGAGATCGGCTCTTTCATCAGCCGATTTCCGCAGTTCCTTATCTATAAGCCGAAGACGTTTCTTATATGAGCTACGGCTTTTTGCAGGAAGATCCGGTTCAAGAGTAAACGAGAATCTCTCAAGGGAACGGAGTTTATCGAAATAAAACCATTCTGTCAGGCCTTCACCATATATCTTAATGGTGAATAATGTCGGTTTATTCTTCATCGCGTCACTCTCTATAGCATCAGGCCGCCTACGCGAGGGATTCCACCAAATTTCCCTTCGCGATAGGCGTTGAGAATAGAGGTATTTTTACGAAGCCCGAATTCCGAAGCGCGTACAACTTCCGTAGCACCCATACTGTCTTTCCGGCATATGTGTATATTATCGCGCCGTACGAACGATTCATCGAGCAGGAGAAGACTATGCGTTGAACAAATCATCTGACTTTCATCCGAATTCATCAGGAACAGAGCGACAAAATACCGCAACAGATCGAAATGGAGCGATGACTCGATTTCATCCGAAAGCATGACCGAATGAGACTTCAACAACAGGAAAAGATAAGCTGCCAGCCCATACATCCGACCGGTGCCGGTAGATTCCACTCCAAAAGGCAGACGCTCGCTATGCTTAAGAGCGGTATGCTCAAAAAACAGACGGTCTTCCGTATATATCCGTTGAGGTGTATCCTCGAGGTAATCCGATAAATGCTGAAGTTCTTTCCAGACTTCTTCGGGTATTTCCGTTTTTTCCTCTTCGATAAGCACATCCGAGATGTTAAAATCGGCTTGAGAAAGTATTTTGATAATAAAATCCTTTACCTGAGGTATACCTTTTATAAGTTTATTGGCAAACAACTCTAACTCCGAAGACCTTGCAAACATCGGCAGAATCTGACGGCGAAGATATATTTTGACTTCATCAAAGACCTCGTTCCGGTCCACATTATTAAGTATATATGTGGCTATCACCGAAGCATTTGGCTTAGTAATACCGGTCAGTGTATATTTCTGTTTGGCCGTGAGCTTAAGGGTAGAACCGAATGTAATTTCCGAAGAGCGGGTATCATCATTCCACGAACGCTGGAATATCACCGCCGGGCGCCCCAGAGGATAGCGGGTAAGCTTCTCTGAAAGTACTATATTATCAGCCATTTCCAGTGCATATTCATAGCGGATGTCGCCAATGTAAAACACCAATTCCATGGCCGTCGGTCGATTACGGCTGTCCTCATCCAGAAGAAAAGGTGCATGCATAGCCTGAGGTTCCTTATAGATACCTCCCATAAAACGTATCAGCCACCCCAATGCAAAAATGAGATTGCTCTTACCGGATGCGTTCGCGCCATAAATTAGACCTAATTTGAGAAGCCGCACATTGTTCTTTTTGACAACAGCGAAATCTTCGCAGGTATCATCGCCGGTAGCAACAAAATTCAGCGTCTGTTCGTCGCGTATCGAAAGGCAATTTCTAACCTTAAATATCTGAATCATTATTTTCAGTCGTATTTTTGCATTACTGATTGCAAAAATAGCGTTTTATTTCCTAATTTCCAATTTCAGGTCGCCGATTGAAGTCAAATAATCCCTCACAGATTCTGCAATATGAGTTATTTAGTGTTTTTTAAGTGTGGTATTGGCGTTTTTTCACTACTTTTGCAATTCAAATAACAGACTAATCAAAGAATAATATCGATATGGCACAGCAAGACGATGTCTTCAAAAAAATCGTATCGCACGCTAAAGAGTACGGTTTCGTCTTTCCTTCAAGTGAAATATACGACGGCCTGTCGGCCGTCTACGACTACGGCCAGAATGGCGTAGAACTCAAAAACAACATCAAACGCTACTGGTGGGATGCCATGACCCTGCTCCACGACAATATCGTGGGCATCGACTCCGCGATCTTCATGCACCCCACCATCTGGAAGGCTTCGGGCCATGTCGACGCTTTCAACGATCCCCTCATCGACAACCGCGACTCGAAAAAACGCTACCGCGCCGATGTGCTCATCGAGGACCATTTGGCCAAAATCGACGATAAAATCGCCAAAGAAGTAGCCAAAGCCGCCAAGCGCTTCGGCGACGCATTCGACGAGGCTCAGTTCCGCGCCACCAATGCCCGCGTGCTCGAGCACCAGGCACACCGCGACGAAGTTCACGAGCGCTTCGCTACCGCCATGAACGCCAACGACCTCGAAGGCCTGCGTCAGATCATTCTCGACGAAGGCATCGTATGCCCCATATCCGGCACCAAGAACTGGACAGAGGTGCGTCAGTTCAACCTCATGTTCAAGACCGAGATGGGTTCTACCGCCGACGGCTCCATGACCGTATACCTGCGTCCCGAAACCGCCCAGGGTATATTCGTGAACTATCTCAACGTGCAGAAAACCGGCCGCATGCGCATACCTTTCGGTATCGCCCAGATCGGCAAGGCCTTCCGTAACGAGATCGTGGCCCGTCAGTTCATATTCCGCATGCGCGAGTTCGAGCAGATGGAAATGCAGTTCTTCGTACGTCCCGGCGACGAACTCAAGTGGTTCGCACAGTGGAAGGAATGGCGTCTGAAATGGCACAAGGCCCTCGGCCTCGGCGATGACAAGTACCGCTACCACGACCACGACAAGCTCGCCCACTACGCCAACGCCGCCACCGACATCGAATTCCTCATGCCCTTCGGCTTCAAGGAAGTGGAAGGCATCCACAGCCGCACCAACTTCGACCTGTCGCAGCACCAGAAATTCTCCGGCAAGAAAATCGAATACTTCGATCCCGAACTCAACGAGCACTACACCCCCTATGTTATCGAGACATCCATCGGTGTGGACCGCATGTTCCTGAGCGTGCTCTGCTCCAGCTATGAGGAAGAACAGCTCCCCGGCGGCGACACCCGTACGGTGCTCCACCTCCCCGCAGCCCTCGCTCCGGTGAAATGCGCCGTTCTTCCCCTTGTGCGCAAAGACGGACTTCCCGAAAAGGCCCGCGCCATTGTCGACGACCTCAAGTTCGACTTCGCCACACACTATGAGGAAAAAGACGCCATCGGCAAGCGCTACCGCCGTCAGGACGCCATCGGAACTCCGTTCTGCATCACCGTCGACCATCAGACCCTCGAGGACAATACCGTTACCCTGCGCGAACGCGACTCCATGGAGCAGACCCGCGTGTCGGTCGACGACCTCCACAAGCTCATCCACGACCGCGTAAGCCTCGCTTCGCTGTTGCGTAAACTCAAATAACTCTCCGAGAGTTCTTTAATCTCCCCTTACATTATGAAAAAATCGTATATAATAATCGGCATCATAGTTGTACTGGTACTCATCGCCTTCTTCTCCGGAAAGTCGACATACAACTCTATGATGACCCTCGATCAGGATGTCGAACAGCGTTGGGCTCAGGTCCAGGTGCAGTATCAGCGCCGTCTCGACCTTATCCCCAATCTCGTGAATACCGTCAAGGGCTATGCCAAGCACGAAAGCGAGACCTTCGAGAACGTGACCCGCGCCCGTGCCGGACTGACCGAGGCAATGACCAATGCCGAAGCGGCCGAACCCGAGGCCAACCCGACCGACGAACAGGCTTTCGCCCGCAACCAGCAGACCCAGGATGCCCTCAACAAAGCGCTGAGCATCTATGTCAACGCCGTGCGCGAGGCCTATCCCGACCTCAAGGCCGACACTCAGTTCATCAACCTGCAGACACAGCTCGAAGGCACCGAAAACCGCATTGCCACCGAGCGTGGCCGCTACACCGATGCCGTGCGTACCTACAACGTGGCCGTAAAGCGCTTCCCCGCCAATATATGGGCCTCGATCTTCGGCTTCAAGGCCAAACCTCAGTTCCAGGCCGATGCCGAAGCGGCTAAAGCGCCCACAGTATCTTTCTGATTATGAAAAAACTGTCACTCATACCCTTAGCGCTCCTTGCCATCGCTGCCGTTTCGTGCGACGACGATGTCAAGACCACATGGGAAGAATACTCCGACTGGCGCGAAGCCAACGCCGAGTGGCTCGCGGAGCAGCGTCTGCGCACAAACCCCGACGGCACGCCCTACTTCCAGGTAATAACACCCGACTGGAACCCGGGAGCATCTGTGCTCATCCACTACTTCAACGATCGCGCAGAGACCGAGGGCAACCTCAGCCCGCTGTACACCAGCACCATCGACACCCGCTACGAGCTCCATCTCTACGACGGCACGCCCGTCGATTCAAGCACAAGAAGCACAACCCCTGCCCCGGGTGTCTTCCGCACACAGCTCAACAACACAGTGCAGGGTTGGGCCATGGCACTGTGCGACATGCGGTGCGGCGATACAGCCGAAGTCGTGCTTCCCTACGGTGTGGCATACGGAGTACAGGATTTAGGCACCATCCCGCCCTACTCCAACCTGCGCTTCAACATCCGCCTCGTCGATATCCCCTACTACGAGGCCCCGCCCTACGAATAATCTCACATCATTACTACAGCAAAAAAGGCAACCGCAGAAAACGGCTGCCTTTTTTATCATCTTAGAGGTTGTTTAATAACATATGTGAATTCACAGGCCAAAAAGTCAGAGATGGA